>Ga0224501_10003168_pt1 | contig 12944 bp, 7 predicted proteins | sample SF_Oct11_sed_USG_4_FD_169105 | JGI IMG/M metagenome (GOLD analysis project Ga0224501, IMG submission 169105) | Sediment microbial communities from San Francisco Bay, California, United States - SF_Oct11_sed_USGS_8_1 | ecosystem: Environmental > Aquatic > Marine > Sediment | place: USA... | reverse complement strand
GTACATATGTTTCAAGGATCGACTTTCTGACTGCTGATTTGAATACGGCTTCCTGACACAAATGTACCAGAACCAGTACCTAGTAACTGCTATGTGGGTTAATGATTGCCACTTGTTAGATGACTAGTTTGACATAGTGAAGTAGTTGTTTCGAGTCTCCATGAAAGCCCTTTTCCTAGACGCTCTTCCCTAGCTCAACTGTTTTACTTGTGCTGGGCCGGGTGGTTTTCAGCTTTTCTGTTAACTAAGGTTTTCGACATTTTTCACATATCTGGGCTTGGCATGAGGTCCGTGAATTGATTCCAGTGAAATAGATTAGTGACCTATGCTGCATGCTTCTTTGAACCACAGTCACTGACTGAACAGATGTGCTTTCCAAGCAGGGCTTCACATATAATGATGTCATTAGGTGGCTTGTGAGTTATATCACCAGCCATTGATTGGTTACCGAGTAGTGGCAGTAGTGATTTGGGTCCTAGCTTCTAGCGCAATTAGGCCATCTTGTGTCAGTCTAGCCTACAACAGATATTCCAAGCTCATCTAGTTTCATCTAGTCACATAGATTAACCTAATGACTGATGATTGAACTGCTTTTTGATGCGTCAATACCGCTGGTTCTTTTGTATTCACAGCACTGTCAATGCTCAATTTGCAGATCAAAGATGGCAAACAACCGAAACCAAAACCTGATGCCTGGCACATGCACCGCTGGATGCGGGTTCTTTGGCAATGCTCAATACGATGGCATGTGTAGCCAGTGCTATAAGGAATGCGTGAAACGCAAGCAAGCTGCACCCGCGGACTCAGCTGACCGCAGCAGTCCGCAAAACCCCGCCTCTTCCAATGTGGTCACCGAATCCGATGTGCAGAAGGCACTCGCCGGTGCCAGACTTCCAGACACAACTCCGAGCGTAGAGACCGCCACTCCTACGGTCACAGTACCGGAAATTGCTCAACCGGAAGATGGGGCCAGCAGCAACAGTGATCCTAATAGCGACAGCCCGGGCAAGACCAAAAAGAGAAATCGGTGTTACACTTGCAAGAAGAAGGTTGGCCTGACAGGTATGTAGAGCTTACTTTGTAATCCTTCCATCCTCTGCCAGCACCTCACGGGTTTGTCATCAAGGGTGAATGACCAGTGACCCGAGCTAGCGTAAGTCAACTGACACATGACCTCTCATAAACTGAGAATGTATTGACACCTATCTAGTGAGGCTGATAAGCTTTATTCACATTGCCAATCCCTTGAGTTGTTGGAGCATGTTCTTACAATTCAAGGGGTTCTGGGTTTATCCATTTGATCAAATTGAATTTGGACCTTGTCTATTTGCCCATAGATACCCTCATGGATGCTGTATAAAAAGCGCTTGATTTTTTCCTGACTGCTCAACTGGCATTCTCTTGACTGATGGATATCACAGTTGTAATAAAACTTTAGCAGGGTGGTTGAACCCTTCTGAAGATAGAAATTACTAATCCATATGCACTGGTGTGACCTGGTTATAAATTCAAGTCGGATAGATACCCTCAGCTTTTCTCCTATGGTTTCCATTCTGATGGTGGTTAGGTACTGGACTGATTGGCTTTAGGGTATCCAGAATGAGACCTTACTATTGAGCTAATCCAGACCACAGGCTACTCAAGCTAACCAAATAAAAGAGTAGCCACCTGATGATAAGGGCACAGGAACAGAGTCGGCAAGAGGCCTCTCTGCTATCAAAGGAAACTGCGTGTAGGCTTATGACTGAAGAGTCTTATCGCAATGATGCACATCATTAGTCCCACACTAGGCTAGCTACTGCTATTTCCACCTGTTCAACATTCATCGCCTCCTTAATAGGTGCATTCGCACGCTCGGGTTTTCGCGACTGAAATCCATTCTGCTAAGCGTGACCGAAAAGCTCGATCCAAAAAAGCATCTTTCGGTCGCGGTCCGTGACTGAAGCACGAGAAGAGAATTCCGCCACCGAAAGTAGGCGACAGCCTAGTAGCTTAGGCAAATGTCAAGGTTACCGCAAAGAGGCTTGATAACTACGTTAAGATCACGAAACTCGAACGACCGTTCGGCTCTGACCGATGAGTTAAAGTTGGGAGAGGACAACTCTGATCTGATCAAAGTCCATCCTGAACTCAACAGCGGTTCCTCACCGCGACCGAGTGTTCGCGACCAAACTTTTCCCAAAATTTCGGTGGCGAGCACGCGAATGCACCTAATGGCCCCAGCTTTTAAACCAGTGACAAAGTCACTGGTTAAACTGGCTGGGCATCCATTGTGATAGGATAACTCCTAATGGGTCCAAGATGACTGAGTGGTCTACATGATGGTATGGGTTTTAATCAATGCTTATTAGCCTGTTGTGAACCACCACTATCAATTACATGTGGCAAAAATACCCGATTTAAACATATGCTGGCTTTTATTGAGAAAATCCGAGTTGATGGCTTCCCGAAATAGCTAGGACACGTATGCACTGTAACGAATCTGCTTTTTGCCCTTCTAGGTTTCGAATGCAGGTGTGGTGGCCTATTCTGTAGTATCCATAGATATTCCGACAAGCACATGTGCCAGTTTGACTACAAGGAACTTGGAGCAGACCACATTCGAAAGAATAACCCAGTGGTTGTTGGTGAGAAGGTGCAGAAACTATAACCAAGTTAAATGACATTTAGGGCAAGCGCGTAATCATAGAAATGCGTGAGAAAGGGATGTGACTACACCATTTGAAATGGATCTATTTATCACAAGTATGCAGAAGATGATGTCATTTTATTCCCCAATCCAGTATTTTTATTAAACACAGATAAGAGGATCCTTGGTCAAGAATGGCTGTGACTTATTTTTTTGTTGCAAACATATTATAGCAATTCCTTCATCTAACGGACTACAGAAGTATGACAGCGCGGGTGCCGTTCGTATGTTGTCTGTCCATCACAATGCTTGATTGAATATATCTCATAATTGCAAGGGACCGTACCTATAATTGTGTAACTATTATCCTGTATTATCAAGTTTGCATGTGCTGAAATAAATACGTTGAGAAGTAATACATTACTCTTATTGCGCCAGGTATTGGTAGCTATACGTACTGATTACTTTGTACATCAGTAGCCTGCGGCGGTCACTGCTCAGTTAAAGAGAGGGTTTTGGTGGTGTTTCTATTTCATCACCCCATCCATGAATGAGTCAGTAAACTAATTCTCGCTGCTGTCATCATAACGGATATCATGACTGGTATGGAAAGGGTTTTTGCTGCAAACTATTGGCACCAATGAAAAGGCCTGTACAAGTGGTTTTCTGCCTTCTATGATTGAGAGACACTGGCCAACGGAATGCCAACACAGCGAGTCCTTCATTACGCATTTTAACTCTTTCCTGTGAGTCATTCTAGCCAAAAATTATTCTGACGAAGTCTTGATTTGGTTTGGTCGACAGTGCATTTTGGTGTTTTGGCTTGAGCAGGACCTCTGGCATTATGCCTGGCGAATTCAGCGTCGGTGATAGAATTCATTCCGATGGTCATTTTGGAACTGTGCGATATATCGGCCCTGTCGCGGGGACCAAAGGTGAGCTTGTCTACTCGTACTCTAGACTAGAGTCTAGTCTAAGTCTAACTAGTAACTTCTAAGTCTAATTCTATTCACTATTGACTATGGACAGTGTTGTCAATTGTGTTGCACTGTAACTGTTGGGCTCACACTAACAGGGAATGAGTAACGAGTAACACTCACTAACGCTGACAGTCACTCATTGACTAAGTGAGTCACTCACTCACTGATTGACTCGCTCACTCAGGTGAGGGGTAGTTTGATTTTTATTTTGACTCGGCCAGTCTCAGTAACTAGAAGGTGAAGCTCAATTCACTGCAATTCACTTTCCAATGTGGAATCATGAGAAATTACGAATGTGATAAGCATCATCATGACTCACTTAACCAATGCAATGACACGATATCCCTACCATTCCCCCATACTCATAACCCATAATGATTATCATAATTTAACTTACTAGAGTCTGTGTTTTGTGTGACCGTCTCCCATGGCAGTATTCCGGACTATGAGTATGACTGAATCTCTCAGTTTGGGGCTGAGTGGTTGGCTTAACTTTCACAGCCAGACCACCTCACATTCACACTCATAGACAGTGAGAACAGTGACGATGTTTTTCCCACCATTGGGTCTGAGCTGGCCTTGTAGCTTATGTGACGATTGCGCGCTATAGTTTGTGTCATGCACAGCACGGAACTCTGCAGGTGAATACTATGGCATAGAGTGGGATGTCATGGAGAGAGGCAAACACAATGGGAGTCACAATGGTCAATCTTACTTTACAACCAGGTAGGCATATGTACCACACTAGTGTGAATCTACCTACATATATGATATCCATTTATGGTCAAATACAGAGAAACGATGCAGCTTAATGTTTCGGTTTTACTCGACAATTTTAGTTACTTACCAACCCTTAGTTGAAACACCAAAAACATATAATAAAACTACTGATTGCGCATGGAGTGTACACTTTGCTAACACTTAAAATAGGCTTGTTTCTTGTAATTTTCAGTTTATGAACTTTTAATTGACCTGTTTCCGCTTTATTTCGTTACTTAACTGGACAGTTTTTGTATATGCCCATGACCTAAGCTTTGAAAAGTCTTAAAGAGTTTGTCTCGTGGACAATTTTGAAACAAGGCATTTTATGTGAAGTAAAATAATCTAGTACTATCTTACTGATTTCTTTTGCATCTATATGGAGGAGCGCAAGCTAGCAGTGGTAATGGCATCATCAAGTGCTCTGAGGTTCATATCACTGTCTGAGAATTGTATGTCTAGCATAGCTATCGATCTTCATGGCCAGTTTTTACTTAGTTTATGTCTTTTCAGAAACAATGAGAAATCCGGATCCTTCGTCAAGGCTAAGCTCCTGACCCCGAGTGTAACAGCTACAGAGGCTGTAACAGATAAATATGGTCATATTGACGATGAATCTGCTGGTGTCGATGAAGATGAAGCTTTCTTGTACCAACCAGATTCCGATCGTGTGATTAAGGTGGAAGTGGTGGGCATGCGCAGCATTAATGACCTCCAGTGGTAAGTAAAAATTGCTAGCTACAATTAGTTGGGTTATATGAGGAGGTCATCAACTGCAGTTAATATCCTATCCTCCCGCTTCTAGTCTTTGTTTCCAACGACGAAGTGGTTTTTTTGCCTACTGTCTTCACAAGGTTTTTATCACACAGCAATTCTTTAACATTCGTTTATAACCCTTCCACCATGACAATACCTGTGCTTATCTGAGTCTTCCTCCATCTCAATACATGTACCACCCTCTTCCCTGTCCTATTACATGTATATGTATTATAAACCCGTCATCAATGATGAGCCGTGTTTTGTAGTAAGTTTGATGAGTTGGAGAATGTGAATCTGTCGTGTATGATGGTTCACGGGGAGCCTGACTCGGCTGGCTTTGGTGCAATGCTGACCAGCGTCAGGGAGCTGGATTTATCTCGTAATCTGTTGAATAGCTGGGATAAAGTGGCAGAAATAACACAACACCTCAGTCAGCTCCAATCGCTAACTCTGTGGTATGTAGTCCTTCCCGGTAAGTAGTAGTATTAGTCATATCTAAGAATTATCCTAGAGATACAGAGTAATCATAGATATATAGGAGGATAACTCTAGATGTACACCTCGGTCAGCTCCAATCACTAACTCTGTGGTGTGTAGTTCCTCCCCCTATGTAGTATGAGCTCTCCGGGGTGTGGAAGGCGAAAATCTAACAAATACTATGTGTACACCAGTATGCGTGTCAGGAATAACTTGTGAGACTGTGGAGTAATGGGCACAACTCATTGTCTACAGTCTAGAGCAATATATAAGATGCAAAGCAAAAGCCGGTAAACTACAACCTCTATGCAGAATTGCATTTTCCGTGCGGGCATTAAAGCTGTTGACTTTCGGGTTAGTGGCAAGCAAAAAACCTTCAAGCCGTCTGTATTGGGTTGGTGGCTGGGTATCAGCTAATGGTCGCTTGTCTGAGGAAGCCTTTCGAGACCGCAGTTCTTTTTTACATGTTGGTACTTGATTTTTGCTTTAGGGGTAATCGGTTAGGGTTCGAAAAGGAGCGCACGGCAACTCTGCGATCTGCATTTACCCAACTGAGGAAGATCAATTTAGCCAAGATGAACCTTAACTGGAATCAGGTAAAACATCACAGTCGTGATTATCACTGTTTGTTCGTCCCGAAAAAAGATCTGAATTTGCCTTATCCATCATTGTAATGATGAGTTAGTTTATTTGTGGGGACATATTTAGGGTAGGGTAGCGCATTCAGCTTTAGATCAGGTGACCCGGGTTCGATTCCAAGTTTCTAGGTCGCTTCGTCACCTCATCGGATTCGGGTCGCGACGTTAAATAAGAAGGCAATGCGTAGAGTACCCACTCGATGGTGCAAAATTATGGATCATCCTGAAAACAAACCATTGACTGAGTGATGTCATCCATGTAAAACAAGATGATCTTGCCAAAACATATCCTCTAAGTATAGCTGCTCAAGAAACTCTGTACTAAAAAACTCTTGTCTACAAATATACCACAGTGCAATGAAGTGATTTGATGAAAGTGTGGAAACGGATGATACCCAAATTTTATTTTCCAGAAACTGTTTAACCACGTTTTATCAAATGTTGTTTCAGATAGTGGATTATAGTGAAATGTGGCCTGGAGTGTCTGAACTCCATGTACCAATGAATAATATTTCAGAGATTAAAACATTACCTAATCTACATAATCTATGTGTGCTCAACCTCGATGGCAATCAGCTCTCTACCTGGCAAAACCTGACAGTATTTGGTCAACTAAAATCGTAAGTTCCTCCTATCATCAAATTCCACAGCTGAGTTTGACATGTGGTAGTGGTCTACATAATCTGATACTAAAATAACCACAATTCTAAAACATTGGCCGATAGATCAGGTCACCTTTGAATTGCAGTAGCTTATTGGTTTGACCACCAGCAGCAGAAAAGCTGCAGCATTGTCAACTATCCCGACTATAGTACTAGCTAGTAACTTAGTAAATCTAGTACTAGTAGCAGTTATGAACGTTCATTCACACCCCAGTTTTAGCGAGTTAAGTCAATTAGGTAATCTTGAGATTCAGTGGTGTAAAAACAGCGCAATCTATAAACTTTTTGTATCTTAATTAGCCTAATTGGTTGCAAAAACTACAATTCTATTTACACTGAATTTAAAGAGTAAAACTCCCAAATAGTTGGAATAAGGGTATCCATTATTTGTAACTGAGACACAAAAACCGGTGTGTTGGTATGGAAATATCTGATACAAAAAGGAAACTTACACAAACACAAAGGTCTAATCTGTCCGCTTTCAGTATAAATTTTATCTTTATTCGGTCTCGAGTGTGGGTCGTCTTGCCGTCTTTGGAGACAGAAGTAGTCCACTGAGGTGGAATCTGTTTTATTTATTCGAGCACTAGGCCATCCTATTTAACAAACCTCTTTAGCCTGAGGCTTGTTGGAGGGGTAGGGGCTAGGATTAATGCGGGACACTCATGCTTACTAGACGGGCCTGCCGTGACCGGAATTTGAACCTAGGTTCTCACAGTTGTGAGCCCAGTACTCTACTGCTGAGCTATCCCACACTAAGTTAGCACCAGAGTCAATAGTTTGTGTACACATGACCTTTTTCTAGTCTCAGAGAGATGCTGCTGAATCACTGTTCTCTCAGGGACATTACAATAGAGGAAGGAGAGTTCCCACGACTCGCCAAACTCAGCCTCACTCATAATGAGATCGATGATGTGAGTTTAACCTAAAGTATCACTTACGCTGCATATTCACAATTGGCTTATTTGTGCTCCGATGGCCATGGTAGCGTCGTGATCGAGAATCAACATTAGCACAGATGGTTTGTGGTATCTCCAAGCGCACATGTTGCCTCAACCATATCTGAGATAGACTTTCATAGGGCAACTACGGCATTCATTTTTACCGCTTGGTCGGTTGGCTACCCTATCTGTGTTTCACGCGGTCAAAGCCAAGAATTATGTGGGGGCCTCGCTTGTAAAATCTCACAGGGGCTTTTTTGTCGCAGACGCGAGACAGCACCATGGCAAACCAAATACCTCAGCTGCTGTCCTAAAAATGGTCGAAAGTTATAAACATTATAATGTAACTTTTGCTTCATCGAGGGATTACAGACAAGCTTGTTATTTACTCTAAATTTCAGGATCAGCATTGCTTGATTGATAAAATATTTATGATGGGACTCATGTCATAAGCCCCATAGAACCCAAACTTGACTATTGTGATAATTGTCGCTGAATTCATCTGATTTTTGTTGTTGTAGTGGCGTCATATAGCGGAACTGAACAAAGTGGCACATCTACGAGACCTTTTTATCACCCATAACCCCCTTCTGGAAAGGTCGGATAAAGAAACAAATCGTCAATTTATCATAGTGAAGCTACCCCAGCTAGAGATACACAATCGAACACAAGTGAGATTCTAACCCGAAGTGACCCATTGGTCAGCCTGCTCTGTCTCTGTTACTGGTAATAGATCGGTCAGTAGGGCCGAATGATATTAGAAGCAGTTCCGATGGTGTAAAAAATTATGTCAGGTCAATCATATGTGTCAAATTAGCTATGGCTGGCTGCACAATAATGGTCTCATGTGTTACACTGCCTGCTATTCTTCCATAATAAAACATAGCAATGTATATCACTGCGAGCTATATAGGTCTTGCAATTCCAATATGACCAATATTCATCTGAGATGTAATGGTTTTGAGGTAAAACTGCCCTCTACATTGTTAGAACTATATCACCGGATTTATGGATATTAAATTAAACCAATGAATGATTTTTTTTAGATAACAGTACAAAATTAACTACATACCAAATTGGTTGAATTATTACGATTCTAGTGTCGCTGTATATAGATGTATCAGTATGCCCGCTACTCCACGCACGATCTTGAGAGCTTGCTTGTCAAAACTCCCTATCACTCCAAAGCCTTCTGTACATTTTTGTGGTGTAGATTGATGGGCCTGAACGTCGTGGAGCAGAAATTGACTATCATCGAACATTTGGTAAGGACTGGCTGGAGGCCGGTGACAGCATAGAGTTCAAACAGCTTCATCCAACTTACTCTTCTCTAATAAAAAGTAAGTAGATCAAACCAGTGACATCCTTTATATCACTGATCAAACTGTGTGTAGGTATAATAGGGGTTATGTAGTGGGAGCCCGGAGGAATGTTAGCGAGCTTAGGACACAATGTTTCTGGTCTAACTCCCAGTGTGGCCTCACTCTGTCACTTCACTTTCTTTAGTGCCAGATCTCGATAAGAACACCTTGGTTTACGTGGATGGCACCATAGAGTTGGTACTTTATGGGCAGCCTCCTTTACGATGCAAATCCTAAGCACAAAGTGGCACCCAAACATGGAATCGAACCCAGTTACCTGGTTCGAAGCGGAATGCGCTACCCACTAAGACACCATTTGTCCTTGATACGTAGTTGTCTGTTTGTCGTCAAACATGCCTGTGTGCATCAAAGTAGATAGGGTATTTCTGAGGGCTAACCCCTGACACGCTGCCTGCTTTCTGAGGGGTAACCCCTGACACGCTGCCTGCTTTCTGGGGGGTAACCCCTGACACGCTGCCTGCTTTCTGGGGGGTAACCCCTGACACGCTGCCTGCTGTTTTAGAATGGGGTGAGATTCTCAGAGAGGATGTCTTCAAGGAAGCAATGACTGAACTAGAGAAGTCACTTGTCAGTATCCTTTCTCGTTGGGTAGTTTTTGTATAACATATTCACTGCTATGGTAAAGCTGCCAGGTGAGACACTTGATTTTTTTCCCCAGTGATGGCTTAGCATGGAGCACCACAGGTGGGGCAGTATCAGTGCTCCACCTCATGGAGAGGCCTGTTTTAGTTTTGAGCTAGGATGTGAAGAGATCATGCTCACAATGCACGCTCACCATGTCCTGGATTCGAAACCAGGTTCTCGCGGTTATGGGCCCGGCACACTGAGCTATCCCGCGATTCCGTCAAGATTTCAACTAGTAAGTGCAACAGAATCAAAGTGGAGTTTAAAACTTCAGCTACTGTTTACCCGCCCTCTATAACTATGATTACATTACTGCTGTGCCACTTGGTTGCACTCAACCAACTTACAGACAGCTATGGCGTCAGTTGTGCACCAGAGTTGTGGAAGTGAAATTCGCCCACCCGTAGAAGATACCTGACATTGTTGTGTAGCAGTGTGGGCCATCCTCGATAGACATACCAGTAAAAGGTATTATAAATTGCTCCTTAACTCGTGTCACAGCTGTCAATTTGGTCAACCAAGTAACAGGTAAGACTGTAAAGAAGAAAATACCACTCACAATGCAGGTGCAGAAAGTCAGAAATCTGGCCTGTAAACTGCTGCGGTGTGATGCCTTCTCGGAGGTTCGGTACAGGGCCAAAGAGGTGAGATAGTTTGTTCATATTAACAGGTGGGCTTTAATTCCCTGGTCTCCACACTCATATTCCTAGTAGAGAAAATGCCTCGGAAAAGATCTTCCAACTAACTCAACCATCTTAGTTTGTGAACTTTTTCTATACATCAATCCGTCAACTAGTACATCATGAACACCATGTTGTACCGGATGATACATCTAAGCAACGCCCTTGGTTCGCTCATTCTAACCATTTTCATGGCATAGGATCTATTTCTGTCTAATTGTACCAACCAGCCCTAATTAAAAAGTGGCTGCTGGGGCAGATTTTTTTCCTATCGGAATCTGTGTATCTCAAAACAAAGCTGTCACCAATAACAACGCCACAGGTGCAGTAGACGTTCCTTCATATTCATGTATTGCGTATTTTAGAATGGTGTTATATATCAGATGGATAATGAGCTGAGAGATTTATCCTGGTATGCTGTCTCCGAGGGAGACGATATCTTAATCGGGCCGAATCAGCCTTGCGGAGTGTAACTGCATCAGCTAAGATTGACTGGCGTGAAAGGCGCAGCCCTGCCAACGCTATCGAGCTGCTACAAGACTGCTGCCGTTCCCACCAGGGATTCTGTGATTATACTGTCCTTAGATTTTACTCTGCGAGGTTTCTGGATTTTGTAGAGTCAAGGGATCCATTCTGTGATATTTAAGCGTCTGTTTAATTTCTCCCTGATCGAATGTGTAAAGTGAATTCTGCTGTGCTCGGTTGCACAACCGGTACCAATCCATTCTCTTTACCTACGCCACTTCGGCGATGGATGTGAAAAAAACAATAAAAACTTCAAATCAGAACACCTGTATTTGGCACAGTTGTTGTATACTAAACTGACTGCACATGAACACAGCAAATTCAACACTCAATATATAGTGTAGTCAGTGTTTATTTCCAAAGCACTTCGCCTGGAGGCAGTATTTTCCCGCCATGAAGAGCTGTCTTGTTTCTGCACCCAGCGAGGTATTCTGCATTCAACCTGTTAGCCTACAACATAAAACATGGAGTAGAGCAGAGCTTCGTGTGAACAGTCACACTGGTGTAAGTAGGGAAAGCAGGGTCACTGAATAATGCGATATCTCAGTCATTAAGACTCTACATTCAAACACTCACTTTGAGTCACAAATGTGCTGAACTGGAGAGCCTTTTGGGTGAAACTGGACAGTCATAACCAGCCAAATATCTAAAATGTATTACATATTCCCGTATTTATTTTTCTTCTGACCCACAATAAAATCAATCTTACCTTGTGTGCGAAGGGCAGAGAGATAGTCAACCAGATAAACAGATACTTCCCTGTCTTATCCCAAAACATGGGGGCATACTTGGCTAACGTCATTCTACAACATGAATGAAGCATTGACAACCCGTAAAACAGAAACAAATGAGTAACAGCGGACCACCTGGCTGAAATTGAATTTAATCTAGAAATTGGCCTCGAACTGATGTTCTGGGTTTTTCTGTACATAGACCTGTAGATGTCTCATATCTTAGTTAACGCAATTTGATAACACCAACCCAGAACTTTCCGATAAACCATAGGCTTTCCAGGCCACCTAAAAATATTTGTCTCTCAAACCTGAAAACAATAAATTTGGTCACTCACTGACTTAGCTCACCGGCAGTGCTTACTCAATGTTTACTTTGAATTTAAACTGTCCAGTGTCCCGTGTCCCATACTTGCCAAGTCTACCGCATTCTATGGGACCCTCCCGGGATTCAGGCTAATCTCCAGCACAACTCCCGACCTCCTGCAACCCTCCCGGGATTCAGTTTACCTGGTTGTTCCAGCAAATACAACCAGAAATGTATCAAAATTTCACAAATCTGCGCAGTTCAGTCGCTGAGTTCAGCTACTTCAAGTTTTTGCAGTACATAGTAATTGACGAGTTGTTCTCTTCGTACTGATAGTGTAATATCATTGATTACAAATACAATGTCTTTGCACTCTTTCCCTATTTTAGTATCTCGCCTTTGATCAGCTCATTTGCACACAATGCTACACATTCAGCCAATAGATGTCTAAATGACAAAAGTATATATGTGACCTTGACCTGTATGATTGGCAGCAGAATCTTTGTGAAGCCGAAAAGCAAAGTGGAAAGTAAAAGCATTAGCTGTTTAGCTGCCATGTCTAAATAAAAAGACCGAAATACTCGTGTAAATTTCAAAAAGAGTGGAAAACAGAGTTCGATTTTGTCCAACCTAGTAGGTTAAGTGTGAATCATGTTTACTGCTCCTTCTGCTCTGCAATACTCACTGTACACTTTTAATTTTATACACTACAGACATTTAGTTTAGTGTTGCACTTGCAGTTGGGGGTAAGCATGATCATGATGTCACTAGGCATGCAATGGGTAAGACTAAGACACATCTCTCCCACGAGAAAATAGTGGCACGAAGTCACTCACTCAGAAGTTTCTTC
>Ga0224501_10003166_pt1 | contig 12947 bp, 12 predicted proteins | sample SF_Oct11_sed_USG_4_FD_169105 | JGI IMG/M metagenome (GOLD analysis project Ga0224501, IMG submission 169105) | Sediment microbial communities from San Francisco Bay, California, United States - SF_Oct11_sed_USGS_8_1 | ecosystem: Environmental > Aquatic > Marine > Sediment | place: USA... | reverse complement strand
CCTCGCCCGGGACTGGGCTGCGACCCACTTCGGAGGGAACTAGCTATCACCGGGCTAGATTGGTCTTTAGCCCCTAACCCCAGGTCTGGGGAACGAATTGCACGTCAGCACCCTTTCGGGCCTCCACCAGACTTTCGCCTGGCTTCGCCCTGCCCAGGGATAGATCGCCCGGTTTCTAGTTTCACAGCTGTAACTCCGGGTCCTTTCAGACTCCGCACCTCACCAGCCCTAAAGCTGGCTGCGCGCATGTTGGTTTCCCTACGCCTACGGGCTTTAGACCCTTAGGCTTGCCACAGCCGTGAACTCCCCGGTCCGTGTTTCGAGACGGAACGTGCAACCCTGGTCCCCCTCCCTCGTACTGCCGCCTCACGGTGGGTTCCTTTGGGAGGGATCTACCCTTCCGGGCTGCACACGTCTGTAACCGTCTGGTTTCAGGCACTTTTCACCCCCCTTCCGGGGTGCTTTTCAGTTTTCCGTCACCGTACTAGTGCGCTATCGGTCTTGAGACGTATTTAGTCTTGGAAGTTGGTGGCTCCCAACTTTCCGCACCAAAACTAGGGTACGGTACTCTGGGACTCCGGCTCAACTCCTTCCAGCTTACGCTTACGGGGCTTTCACCCTCTATGGCGGGCCTTTCCAGGCCACTTCAGCTTCGCCGGTGAGGAGGAAGCCGGGCCCATAACCCTACATCTCCCGCAAGTTTCCCTGTGGGATTCGGTTTGGACTTTTCCCTTTTCGCTCGCTGCTACTGAGGGAATCCCATTTGGTTTCTTTTCCTCCCCCTACTAAGATGTTTCCGTTCGGGGGGTTCCCGCTCCTATTTGGGAGCGCCACAAGTTCCCGAAGGAAATTGCAGCAGGAAGTCCCATTCAGGAATCCCCGGTTCTAAAGCTGCATACGCTTACCCGGGGCTCTTTCGCGGCTGGCCGCGCCCTTCTTCAGCGCTCAAGCCGAGCCATCCTCCAGACGGCGTAGCATGTCGGACCTTATGGTAGTGTCTGTTTGGCGTTTCGGTGAACCTTTTATGGGTGTGCAGGTTTTCGGCCTATGCATGGTGTCATTATGAGCTTTAGAGGCTCATTTTCACCTCTTCGCTCCTCATCATTATTGATGGGAGTTGCATCTGTTTTATGGCTAAGACTAGTCGCCAAAATACTTCTGAAGCGGTTCTCGCACATATAAGTATTACGTCGTAGATAATAAGGGTTTTCAATTGCGATTTTGGGTGGCTAACGTTTTTATTTTTGATGTTGAAAATGCTATAGGTGAGTGCCTCGGTAGCTCAGCTCGGTAGAGCAACGGCCTTGTAAGCCGTAGGTCGCGGGATCAAAGCCCGCCCGAGGCTCCACTTAGGCTTTAAATGCGAATGTTTATTATTGGAAAATTTCGGTTGCAATAGCGTAGACTCCCTATATTTTTTTACGTTTTTGCATGTTTTCCAGACGGTTATATTATCACTTCTTTTAATGAATGGCATGAAGGAACAGAAATAGAACCAAGTTTGGAGTATGAGTATCAGTATATACCGGAATTTCCAAAAATGACAATCTTAATAATATTCATGGTGATGTCTATGTTGATAACAATCGTAGCGAAAAAGTTAAACAAATCAAAGGTAACTAAATCTCGCAGAAACCCGGTGTGTAATCGTTTTGCGTGAGTTTATTTTGTATTCGCGTAAGGGCAGAACGGATTCAAAATTCACGAGTTTGCGTGAAGCTGGAAAATTAGACGTAGTGCATGAATGTATTGTAGCCAGCTTGTTCCTTTCTCATGGAATTCGCAGAAACGTTGTTTTTCATGCCCTATTAAGTGGGCCGCCATTACCACCCTTACACTTAAAGATTGACGGCGCAATGCTTAGGGACGTGCGCACAGATCAGGAAACATGGAAAGAAATTTTCAAAAAAGTTTTGTCTGGGAAATCGCATCCAGGCATAGGTGTTAACAAAACAAGTTTTGAGGTTTTATTGAAGGCAAAAGCAAATGAAAGCCCAATTTATGTTCTTGAGGAAGGCGGAAAAGACATTTTTGAAGTTGATATTGGTGAGAATCCTGTTTTCGTTTTGGGGGACCATATTGGGTTGCCGAAGAAGGTTGAAGGTTTCGCTTTGCGTTATGGTGAAAAGGTTTCGCTTGGAAAGCAGCCTTACCTAGCAGCTTCATGCATAACTGTCTTAAACTACCTATTAGACAGAAAAGCCATCATCTAAAACTAGTAGAACACAGAAGTGAAAGTGAAGTTTATATTTCAGTTTTTTCCTTTTATTTGCGATTTTACCACTCTCTGAGGTGATGTGTTTATGGCGTCCATTAGAGAATTACCGACGCGTCCCACAACCAGATTTGAAAGAATCGGTGCGCACACCCACATTAAAGGTTTAGGTTTAGATGAAAACTTGAAAGCGGTTAAAATAAAGGATGGGATGGTTGGTCAGGAAAGAGCTAGAGAAGCCGCTGGTCTTGTTGTTCAGATGATAAAAGAAGGGAAGCTGAGCGGTAAAACCGTAATTCTTGCGGGTCCTCCTGGAACAGGGAAGACAGCGATTGCTGTGGCAATATCTAAGGAATTGGGTCCAAATGTGCCGTTTATCCAAATGAGTGGAAGCGAGGTATACAGCAGCGAACGCAAAAAAACAGAGATTCTCATCGAAGCTATAAGAAAATGCATCGGAGTGGAGATTCATGAGATGCGCAAAGTCTACGAGGGAGAACTCACCAGCATGGACATAAGAACTGCTCCCCATCCGTACAATCCTTACCAAAAGGTTCCCGAAAGCATCAGACTCACACTTAAATCTCAGGATGAGGAGAAAACCATCGAAGCAGGGTCTACTATAGCCCAACAAATCATCAAGCAGAACATATCAGAAGGATACGTAATACAAATTGACGCCGAAACTGGAAGAGTTGTTAACCTTGGCATAAGCATGGAAAGCACTAAAGGAAAAACCTACGACATAGACACTCGGAAAAAAATCCCCCGCCCTCCAGGCAAAGTGCTCAAAGAGAAGGAATTTGTCTACACTCTAACTCTAGCAGACATGGACGAAATCAATGCCCGCCAAAGATTCGGGGGAGGAATTTTCTCTATGTTTTTTGGAGGCGCAGAAACCAAAGAAATAGACACTGAAGTCTGCACAGCCGTAGATGAAGGAGTTAAAAAAATGGTAGATGAGGGAAAAGCATTCATTCACCCAGGCGTCTTATTCGTTGATGACTCACACCTTCTAGATTTAGAAGCTTTTAGCTTCTTAGGCAGGGCTATCGAAAGCGAGCTAGTGCCCATAATCATCTTAGCCACGGACCGAGGTGTAACCACTATTCGAGGCACCGACGTTAAAAGCCCTATGGGTTTCCCCCTTGACCTCGTTGACCGTTCAGTTATCATAGGAACTGAAGAGTACGATGCAGACAGCATCCGTGAAATCCTCCAGATACGCTCTAAAGAGGAGAAGGTGAATATCAGAAAAAACGCGTTAGAAAAGCTCACAGAAGTTGGGGTTAAGACCTCCCTACGATATGCTGTTCAACTGCTAAGTTTAGCTGCTCAAAACGCTAAAGGCGCCAAACGCAAGGATATTACAGCTGAGGATGTGGAACGGGTCAGCAACCTCTTTATGGACATTAAAGAAGCCACACAACACCTTAAAAAATATGAAGAAAAAATGATGTTTCACTAATAAGCTGTATACATACACTTAATCTTTATTTAAACGTAAAAACCTTTAATCTTCACCGCCCTTTTCTTTAAGAACTGTGGTCATTATGTCAGAGCGGAAACATAAGCGTGTACCCGGAAACTTTATTAAATTAGACTCCGAAGAGCTGGGTTTTGTTTTGGAGCCAACACAAGTTGAAGTAGGCTCAGGATATGCTATTTCCATAAGTTACGACGAAAACGAAAAACCAATAGTTGACGTGAAAACTTACGGAGAAGTAGACATTGCAAAAGTACGAAAAGAAATCGAACGAGTGTTTCCGAACGCCCAAATTCGACAGTTAAATCAAACAAACGCGATAACCATTGTTAAAAAACGCAAAAGAAAAGGCGCAGTCAAAAAGGAATAAGCAGTAGCGTTTTGCAGTAAAACTTCCGCCCAAAAATCTAAAACACGACACGAGATTAAAATTAAAGCTACCGCTCTTTCATATAAATTTTCCCTCAGAAAAAGCAGAAATAAACATGCAATGTAGAAGTTTTTCAGCAAGCAAGAGCACCTTCCTACACAATAATTTAAGCTGAAAACGATTAGTTTTTAAGCATTCTCCAAATCTAAGTGTAAAACTCAAAAACCAGCGTCAAACGTGATAACAATGTCCCAAGAGAAAAATTGTCAACCCGATTCTACAGAAGTAAACTTAAGACCTCTTTACGTTCGTTCCGTAGTCAACTCCTTAGGCATGGGAATGGTAAACCCTTTCATGAGTGCGTACGCAGTCGAGCTTGGAGCTTCATCCTCTGAAATGGGATGGTTTCAGTCTCTAACAAACCTCTCAAACAATGTGATGCAGGTTTTCTGGGGAAAATTGAGCGACAGACTTGGAAAAAGAATTTCCTTCATAGTGTTGGGAGGTCTAATAATCTCTGCGCTTTGGATTCCCATGATGTTTGTGACAAACGCAAGCCAACTAATCATTCTAATTGCAATTCAGGCACTTTTAGGTTCAATGGCAACACCAGCATGGACAGCATTAATCGGCGATTTAGTTCCTTCGCTTAGACTTGGAAGGGCAAGCGCCGCTATCAACTTGTGGGCTTCCGTTGGCAGTTTAATCGCTACTTTGGTTTCAGGAATAATTATGGTAAGTGTAGGCGAAACCTTACAGGAAATGTTCTTTATTCCTTTCACAGTAGCGGTGATCTGCGGTTTTATTTCCTCATTCGTAATGCTTTCTGCAAAAGAAAAGAGAAACAACAAGAACTCAGCTTCAAAAAGGGGATTCCTACCCGAAATGTTTGAAATAGTTACACGCGTAAGGAAATCACCGGATTTTATGAGATACTCTCTAGCAGGGGCATTTTTCACATTCTTCATGTCTATTTCTTGGCCCTTGTTTTCCATAACGCTGATTAGGGTTTTAGATGCTTCAATGCTGGAAATAGCTTTACTCTCAGTGACTCAAATGACAATTACAATAATTTTTCAGAGCAGAATTGGAAGACTCGCTGACACCTTAGGAAGAAAACCACTGCTAGTCTTATTCAGATTCAGTTTAGTAACAGTTCCAATAGCATATGCTTTCGCTCCAAACGTGTACGTTCTAATAGGTGTCAGTGCATTTTGGGGAATTTCGATGGCTCTGGGGCAAGTGTCGATGACCGCTTACATGCTTGACGTTACGCCAGAAGCGTATCGTGGAAGCTTTACAGCCTTTTACAATCTAATAATGGGAGTGACTTCTTTCTTCGGTTCATTGGTAGGTGGATACTCGTCTGATTATACGATTGGTTTGTTCGGCTTGACATTAGGCCTACAGATTGTTTACATGATTTCGATGGTTGGTAGGGGAATAGGCGCTGCAACCTATCTGACGCTTAGGGAGACGCTGAAGCGGTCTTGATGTTTTTTGTGTGTGCGTGCAATTGGTGCAGGCCCCTCTATTTGGAGCCAAATAGGCTGGTCGGTTTAGCTTTGCCATCAAAAACTCTGGCGACCCAAAGTGTAGGCTGCTGTTGTTCTTGTCCGTTTTAACATCCGAGATCATGGGCGGACTATAGACTTCTAGGCTAGCGATGTTCTGTGGCAATTTTTAAGTTTGAAAACAACTCCTCTTTCATTTCAACCGTGAATTTTACTCCCTCCACACAGCTGATTCCTTGAGACTTAATTCCTTCCAAGACTGTTCCCCAACGACTTAGCGGTTCGTGGTTTTCTGGAGACTAGAACATTTAGTTTGTGCCTTCTCTCGCCGAGTTCAATTATGGCGAACCCTACATCGGAGATTTCGATGAATCCCCTTCTAAGGCTCTCCCTTCTTTTTCAGAAAGTTTAATATTTCATCTATAAAAACATCAAAATCTTTCAATTCTTTGGTTAAGCTTCTGAATATTTTTTCATCGTCTACATAGGGATATCCGTGCACTAAGATGTTTCTCATTCCTTTCATCCCCTTTAACTTGCTAGTAGTTCCATCAGTGATTACTCCTGCACGATTCAGTTTTTCGATTATATCCTCTTCACTTGCTGGTACACCCAACCTTAAACCAGAAAAGACTACATCGCATACATCCAATGCACATTCGATGGAGATTTGTAAAAGCCTTTCACATGCCCTTCTCTTCACTTCCGATTGTTCATATTCTTCGAAAGTTTTAGGTGCAATTTCTTTCAACTTTTCTAAGAATCCTCTAAGCTCACTTATTTTCGACAATATTCTTTCTCTATCTACCATACGCAACGCTCTCTATGCAATAGTAATAGTGTTTTCTGAACAAATCGAATTCCTTGATCGTATTTAAAGCAACTCTAAACATGGTATCGTAATCTTTGTTCAGCAATAATTTTCCATCTCTCAGTATCCTTGTTCTTATGAAAACAGGGAGTTGTTGAAAAATTTGGATATCATATTTATCAGGGACTAGATCAAGATACTCTAATCTCTTGTTGGTCATAAAAAGATTATCAAACTTCTTTGGCTGCAATACGATACATAAGTCTACATCACTAAAGGGCTTCGATTCTTTTCTTGCATGACTACCAAACACTATAACAGCTAGAACATTCTTATCCTTTCTAGCTTTCTCTACAATCTTTTCTAGCTCTTTTAGCATAAGAATAACTCAGCCCCTTTTATATATAATAGTTTTTAATTACTAGACAAATCTTGTAAATTCTAGGGAGAGTCAACTACCGAAAAACAGTTCACCGGGAAGAAGAGTTTCATGGAGATAAACATTTTAGTCTCTAAGTCTAAACCTTTACAGCTTCCATGCTCCAGCGTATTGTCCAGTTATTGGAATCCGCGTTCCGCATCGTGGACATTTCTTTTCTTCTGTAATCCCATATTTCAATACATAATATCCATATCTTTTAACGAGTTTCTCTCCACAGTTCGGACAATAAGTATTCTCGTATTCATGCCCAGAAACATTTCCGATATATGGGTAAAGAACACCAGCTTTCTTCGCCATTTCGTACGCTTTCTCCAAAGTTTCCACCCTTGTCGACGGGTTGTTAAATTTGTAGGCTGGAAAATATCTGGTGAAATGAAGCGGGGTTTCAGCTCCAACCATTTTTAAATGCTTTTCAATAACCCACCGCAAAGCTGCTTCATCGTCATTAACATCTCTAACCACTAAGTTAACAATCTCCACATGCAACCCAAGTTTTTTTGCTTCACGCGCATTCCTCCAAATCTTCTTCGCATCAGCTTCTCCACAATATTTCTCGTAGGTTTCACTGTTGCCTTTTATGTCTATTTTAAGCCCGTCCATTCCAGCCTCGTGGAGCGCCTTAAGAGTTTCCAAGGTCATGTAGCCGTTTGAAACATAACAGCAATACTTTATTCCCTTTGCTTTACCCAATTTAAACAATGGAATTGCCCATTCGGACAAAAGCGTTGGTTCTTGAAAGCTTGCACATAAGCCAGCGTCACCATTGTAGATGGCTAGTTCAACAACCTTTTCAGGCGGATAGTAAACTGCTTCGGCTGGTTTCGGCTCAAGTTTTGAAAGGTGGAAATTTTGACACCAAATGCAGTCTAGGTTGCAGGACCACGTTGAAAATGTGAGCGCTGTTGAACCCGGCCAATAATGGAAAAACGGTTTGATCTCTATGGGGCGGCTTTCGACTGCACTTATGTCGCCGTAAACAAGCGTGTACAGTTTGCCACCTATATTCATTCGTGTTTTGCAGAATCCCCTTAATCCTTGCGGAATTTCACATCTTCTTTCACATAGGCTGCATCTAACCCTTCCTTCTGACAGTTTTTCATAGAATAATGCTTCTCGAACTGTTAGATAGGTAGCTAAGTCAGACATCAAGACTCAATTACAAGTATAGCCTACTTCTGAATTAAATCCTAACGCTCTTAAAGTGCTCCCAGCCCCGCGGCTCAATAACGCGTCTCTCTCCATCAATTTCCAAGAGAACACGCTTTTCAGCGGTCACCTTACCTATCGGCAAGAGCTTTCCACCAACTTTTTCAACAGCCTTTTCCGCTTTCTCCCAAAGCCTCGGCTTTACCGTTAGAACAAGTTCATATTCCTCTCCGCCGTAAAGCGTCAATTCTAACGGGTCTAGCTCGTTGATTTTGGCGAATCTTTCCACCTCTTTGGCTACTGGAAGCTTATCAATTAGAAAGCCTACGTTGCTTGCTTTTACAATTTCGTGAAGGCTCCACGCTAAGCCGTCGCTCGAATCGATGGATGCTGTAACAGCTCTTGTCATGCTTAAGGCTAAACCCTCCTTCAGTCGGGCGTGCGGCATCAAAACCGATTCAACAAGAATTTTTCGAATCTTTTGTGGTGCCTTAAAGCCGTCAAGCAGAATTTTTAAACCGGCAGAGGCTTTACCGAAAAAACCCGTAACTGCGACAATGTCTTCAGGTTTTGCTCCACTCCGCAGCATCAGCATATTCTTTTTCGCTATTCCAAAAAGTGAAAGGATAATCACAAAGTCTGAAGCCTCATTTGTATCCCCGCCGATAATGTATGCACCATATTCACGCGCTCCAGCGTTTAGTCCTTTCCCGATTTCCCTTATGTCTCTTTCAGTTAGTTTTCTAGGCAATCCAAGCGAAACAAGCATCGCTATTGGCTTCACACCTTTTGCGGCAAAATCGCTAATGTTCATCACAACAGCTTTCCGAGCAGCCTGCCAAAGACTCATATCCGGCGGAACATCCGTTTTGTCAACAAGCATATCTGTCTTTAAAATTGCCAGCCTTCCATCTCCGAGGTCACACGCGGAAACATCATCGCCGAATGCAACAGGCATCTTAGGCATTCTTTCTAACTGCTTCCAGACGAGTTCAATGATTTTACGTTCACCAAGCTCTATGGAATTGTGCATGTTTTTCACCCTTAGTCTAAAATTATCCTTAATCTTTTAGAAACCCCCGCTCTTTGAGAAACTCCATTAATTTTTTGCTCGTGGTTTTCACGAATTCCTCTTTATAATGACTTGAATATAACTTTCCATAACTCATTTCCCTAAAAAGTTTCTCAATTTTTTTATCCGAGACTTCCTTCCCATAGCGTTTTAAATCATTGGATATAAACTTCTTCCAGTATTCTGAAACATCCCGTGCATTTACGTCCCTATATCGGTCTTCGCAAACTATCACATTGGAGTCCCATTTCTCCCTTCTTTCCGGCTTTTTCTTTGGGTATCCAATGCACAGGATAGATAGAGCTAAGCAATGTTCGGGTAGTTTTAAAATCTCCTTTACTTTCCATGGATGTTCGATAACTGACCCGATTATTACACTACCTAGTCCTAAAGCTTCAGCAGCTATAACCATGTTTTCAAGTGACAGCGCAACATCCAAAACACCGAAAGTATATGGAAGAATACCTGTATAATCATATTCCACTCCAGTCAATTTTGCGGCTTTTAAGTGACGGTGAAGGTCAACGCATATTACAATCCACACAGGGGCGGTTTTCATAAATGCTTGATTTTCGCAAAGTTGATACAAACGTTCCTTAACAGCCTCATCTTTCACAACTATGAAAGTTCTGGGTTGAATGTTTCCAGCTGAAGGAGCCCTAATTCCAGCAAGCAAAATCTTCTTCAGATTTTTCTCCGGAACCTTTTTACCTTTCTCGAAATTTCTGATAGAGGTTCTCCCCAGAATTATGTTCAGCAAACGAGGGCCTTCCATAAGTATTCCTCCTAGAACGCTATTCCGAACATCTTAAAAATAAGCGTTCCCCTCACTAATTAAGGAGCCCCGGTGGCTCAGCCCGGTAGAGCGGCAGCCTCGTAAGCTGTTGGTCGTGGGTTCAAATCCCGCCCGGGGCTTTTCGTCTTGCTCAATCTTCTAGTTTACATATGCTTCTGTGTTAGATAGATTATGAAGTATGGTATTCTTGAGCATTTGTCATAATGTACTGGATCGCTTTTTTTGAGGTCTTTTCCGGGCTTGGGTTCTACGATTCTTAGAATTTTGAAGCCTGCATCAGCGATCATGTTAACGCATTGTTCAATTGTTTGCGTATAGTATTCAAGAGTGATAGTGTGTTCTGTATCATAGTTTATTTGCCATTTCTTTTTTTCTCGTGAGAAGTAATCTTCGATCATTCTAGGTGCGCCGATTTTGCTGCTTTCCCAGCGTCCCTTTGCCTCAAGTGTTGGATGGGTGTCTGAGATTAAAAGTAGCCCGCCGGGTTTTAGGACTCTTGCTGCCTCTTTAATTATTTTTTCGTTCAGGATTGCGAGGATTATGACGGCTATGTCAAAAGAATTATCTGGGCAACGTATTAAGCGGGCGTCTGCTTTCTGTAACGTTAACTTGACTTCCGCCATTTTAGCGTTATTTCTAGCTTTGTCCAGCATCTTTTGAGAAAGATCTATACCGAGAACGTTGGCTCCTCTTTTTGCAAATTCTACAGAATAGGTGCCTGGACCGCAACCAATGTCTATCAAGCTCTTCCCACGAAGATTACCTAGGAGATTCAGAATGGCTGGCAGCTGAATCTTGAATTCGTAGGAACCTTTTTTCCTTGCTGAGTACCAATCGGCGAGGTTATCCCAAGCTTCTTCAGATTGCTCAGGTATATCGTAATCGTAAACTGTAAATTTTTCATTGCTGTTCAATGATTATGGTCTCCATAAAATTGCTAGATGGCTATTGATATAAAGATTTAGAAGACCTAAGCAGTCACAATGTTTCTGTCGTCGCGTAGGGAACTCGAAGTTGGAAAGGCTTTTCAGTGTGGAACAAAATCCAAGGAGAAATATGGCTCGTTAGGAGCTTTTCGATCTTATGAACTGATTGGTGTATTTTTGTTGTACGCGTAAACAGAAAAGCTTATTAAATATTAATATTAGCGATACATAATAGAAGTAACTTGCAAAAGGGATAAGCTATGCGTTTACACTCTCACAAGGAAAAGCTAAGATGCCCATACAATGGGTGTGGTAAAAGTTTTGATAAGCCGACGGTTTTGACTGATTCGTCTAGTGTACCGAGGGAGAGTTATTATGCTTGTCCCTACTGCAATTCGAAAATAGACATACTTGTGGAAGGCATGAAAATTGTTCGGGTTAAGGCAACTGAATATCCGAAAGTTTTTGACTCACCAGCGAAGTGTGCCCATTATTTTGGTTTTCTGGATTCGCTTCCAAAGGGCGCGGCTATCCCGGATGAATGTCTAGTATGTCCAAAGGTGCTTCAGTGCAGCGTTAGAGGAAGGAGACCATAAGTTCTAGGTTTTGTTTGAGAGAATATTTTGAATCTATTGTTAGGATTTCTGATTTTCTTGAGGGTTTAGATTTGGGGTTTTTGAGATTTTGAAGCGTGAAGGAGTGTTTTCAGCTGTTCGGGCCTAGTTTTTATGGTCTGGATTTTTGTGTTGCCTTAATGTAGGACGCATTCACAAATGTTAAAGTCTGTTCGGTTTGTTGATAGTTTTCGGCTTGTTTGAGAAGCCACTCCGTTAATTTTTGACATTCTTTAGGGTTGCAGTGTGGAGGGCTCTCTCGCCTTCGGTCCCAAAACAAGCATTTGAAGCATGGAATTTCAATTAGAGTGTCTACATCAGTTTGCATGTTGCGTCGTGGTTGTGACAGGTTAATAGTTTGACTTATAGGTTATGAATTGGCGCGCATGACAAAAACTAACGATTACAGTTTCTGATTTCGAGTTTTATTTTTCCAAATTAGAGTGCATACTGAAGGCCTTGCTTGACCGCTGAAATTTGGTTAAGTTTTTATGATTAATCACAAATTATGTTTGAGGACGTCTAGACTATGAGTTTGGGGCTGTCGGCTAGCTTGGTCTAGGCTATGAGCCTCGGGCGCTCGTGACGGGAGTTCGAATCTCCCCAGCCCCACCAAAATCTAGTAGTTATTCAGTAAAGTCAAGATGTTGGATAGATGTTTTGCGCCTTTAACGAATAGCGCAGTACATCAGTCGATTCAAGCGTAGAATAAGGAATGTACATTCTTCGATAACTCTTCTCACTACACCATGTTGCAACAGGCAAACTTTTCCTATCGAAAAAGTCAGCAATTCCATCGAAAAGTTCAGGTATCTTGGATTGTCCAAATTGTATCGCGTGATGATCTATCCAACCGTCGCCATCGATGGCTCCTGCGACGTAAGCCGCTGATAATCTCTCTTTGGGAGATTTCTTGCTTAAAGCATTGAAAAGTAATTTGCTGCTGACTTTCACTCGTAAGCAGTTTCCTTCCGTTATCATTGTTTGACTAGGCCCTATGGCTTTGAGAATTTTCATACACTTTTTTGCGATAGGCAGATCATACTTTTTGTTCAAGCTTATCTTAACGATGTAATGTTTTCCGTATTTGTCTTTGCTGATGGTTTTGTTTCCGTCCGCGGAAAACAAACCTTGGAGCCAATGCCAGTCTTCCTCTGATATCGCCTCTAAATCTATGGGCTTTATACGGGGCCTTTGACGTTTGTAGTAACTTACGGTGGATTTTGCTATTTTCATTCCCCAACGCTTTCTAATCTTCTCCTGAATTTTTGTGTAAGACGATTTGTCCGCCTTAATGGATGTGATAACCTCTCTTGTAAGTCTTTTGCGTGTATGCGGCACTTTTCTGGCTCCTTCTTATCTCTTTTATGGGGCCTCGTTAATATGTTTATGGTCACTTGGTGACTCCTAGTCAGACTGCCTGCTCTCTGACAACTGGTTCAAATCCGGGCAGCCCCATCATGGGACCTAAACCCAATTGGGTGCAAGTACCCACAATCTACTGTAACGAGTATTTACCAGCAAAAACATGGCCACAGCATACTTGGCGAGAGTT
>Ga0224501_10003165_pt1 | contig 12948 bp, 4 predicted proteins | sample SF_Oct11_sed_USG_4_FD_169105 | JGI IMG/M metagenome (GOLD analysis project Ga0224501, IMG submission 169105) | Sediment microbial communities from San Francisco Bay, California, United States - SF_Oct11_sed_USGS_8_1 | ecosystem: Environmental > Aquatic > Marine > Sediment | place: USA... | reverse complement strand
CTACCCAGCTTCCCTGCTATCATGCTATCCCACAGGTTAGTTCCGGGTTTGATATCGCGTGTGTCCGCCTCTTTGTGCTTTCTCTCTCATCCGATTCGGACCGCGATGTTAAATAAAGAAGGCTCACCCAGTACAAATATGTAAAACAAGATAATCCTATTGTATCCTATCTCCTCCGTGCTATTTTTCCAGACATTGGAGGAAAAGTTCTAGATCTCTATGATGATGACAATGAAAATGAGTATCAGAGAAGATTGCGTGAAGCGCTCAATGACGCTGAAGCTAAGGCACAGCAACGTCTAAGGGAAGCTCTCCAAAAACTTACTGACCAATTAATAGCTGAGAAACGTAAAGCTCTAGCCAATCAGAAGCTGCATTTTGAGGCAGTTGCGAAACGAGTGGCTGAACAGAGAGATCGGTATGTTCTGATTAACTTGCGGCCACCCCTTCCCATTAGGGGGTAACGGGATAGCGCAGTGGTAGAGCGCTGGGCTTGCAACCACGAGAATTAACCTTGGTTTAAACCCCGGTCTAGGCAGGCCCCCATTCTGCATATGACCTCCTCACATTCGTCCTAGCTAAGTGATGTTTCTAGATGTAAACTTAAGAAGTTTTCCACTATTGGGGAAGGTGGTAGGAAACCACCTCAGTACCATCCCACCCCCACCGTGACAATGAAAAACCTGGCCTCAAAAGCATACCACATCAGAGAGGGTCAAGCTGAACATATTGCTGTATTTTGTGCTTCTGTATCTTGTGTTATGTTGTTATAATAGACAGGTGTGTCATCATTGAGCTGGTATCTATATTTTAGTGGTCTCAATCTCTGTCAATGGTATTGGGTTATGTCATATTTGTGTAGTAGAACCACCAGTAGTAGCGCCTCCTTGCACAGCCTGTCTTTTTGTATTAGACAGTATAGCAAAACTTTATGCAAAGCCCTAATAAACGGCTTTCGTGTTATGATACTGCAAAGAATTTCAAGTAATCCCTCGTTCTAGGAACTGAGAAGTATTTGTTGTATCATGTGCAGAAGATATTCAGACATTCTTGTTTTTCCTTACACAAACTAAAACCAGAATGGAGCAGTACTTTTATGGTGTTTGCAGTCTTGAAGCAGAGCGCATCAAAGCTCTTACTAAACTGAAGGATGAGGAGAGGGAAGAGGCACTGCGCTTGGCCTGGGAAGAGGCGGAGCGTCAAAAATTAGAAGCAATACGATTGGCTGAGGAAGCTTTGACTAAAGAGCTAAACAGAAAGCATGCCCTGGATAAGGAGAAGGGTATTGCTGACGCTCTTCGAATAGCCAGAGTAAGATTTTTGTTTATTATTTTATCTTAGAAGGGGAGTGGTCTAGGGTAGCTCAGTAAATAAAGGCGCAGAATGGCAATCTAAGGGCTATGAGTGTGTTGATTGGTCTTATCTTGGTAGGGGGCTCTAGAAAGCTTCTCAATCCGATTTGCTAGTTTAGTTTCGGATCACCTAGGTATGAGTAATAGAGGTCTCAGGCCATATATAAGAATCAAGATCATGCCATGGTTGTTAAAGAGCCACCCTTCCTTTTTGAGTTGAGTAGCAGAGTTTTGACCAGTCACGTGCAAGCAAGTGACCAAGATTGATTGAGCCACGGCCAGAAACCGGAGGAAGGCAATGGGAAACCATCTCAGTACCATTCCACACCACCACAACAATAACAGGCCACGGAAAACCTGCCTTCAGCTGTACATCATATAGGTATAACTCACTTACTTAACCTCTTCTTGTTGTACCCCAGGAGAAGTTTCGGATCAGATTGGAGGAGCAGATAGCAGCTACTACTAGGGAGTGTGAGAGGATAGCGGCTGATGAAGCGGCCAGGGTGGCACAGCTGCATTCTGAGGAGATTGAGAGGCATACAATCAGGTGAATATCACAAAGGGGTTGGCAAGCTAACATAGTGAGAGAGTTCGAAGTCAATACACATGTACACAAGTTAGACATTCATACCACAAGGCTGTTGCTGCTCCCATGTCTTTTCTATTCTATGCTGGCACCTTTCCATCCTGATGAGAAGACAGTCTAAGCCTAGCTGGGATTTGTTCCGAAGCGAGAGGAATTATATAAGGAGCACAATGGGAGTCCCGCATGGGCAGAGCTTGAACCCATGTATGCAGCATTTAAGAATCTAGCCACTATCTCGTTGCCGATCCATTTTTCTTTCTCGTATCATGCCCTTACTGTTTTACCGAAGTTCCCGGTTGAGGTAGTTGTTTTTCACCAGTTGCGGTTTTGTACAGAGCACTATGAATGGAACAATATCAATGCTCCGCCTCACAGTGAGGCTTGTTTTGTAGTTTTAGAATTAATGTCAAGAACTCTCACTCCTACAGGAGACCGACATGGCGGGGTTTGAATCCAGGTTGTCGTGGCTGCTTGCCCAGTGGTCTATCAATGAGTTATCCCGCTATCCCACCACTGATCTGATATATCCCCCAAAATTGTACATTCTCCTCTTGTTATGCTGCAGATATGATACATTGAAGGCTAAGTATGATGCTGAGCACGCGCATAGACAGAGAGTGGAAGAAGATTTTCTGGTAGGTCAATTCTTCCTCCAGTGCAGGCATTTTTGGTAAATGCAAATTTTGATGTGTTTTTTAGTTAATTGATATTTTACCTGATTTGGGGCTTAAGTCTGACAGCCAGTCAATTGTTTAATAAATCTGTTAGGAGTTTTATCTAATTTCCTAGCTATCCGTTCGGTGCATTTTTTACAGAATTTTTGACTTTTGCGTCCACTCTGATTGAACCACAGAGAAACTTGAAATTGAAACAAGTCCAAATTGGTTGCTGCGACATTAAAGTGCTACTCAAGTTTCCAACATGCCCTTATATATTGGTCTCTTTCTGGAGACCTGTTATACACGCACTGTTCTCACCTGTACAGGTGGAGTGATGACACCCAAGTGCAGTGTATTGCGCAATCGGATTCCGTGTCAGAGGCTGCTGAGATTTTCATAGGAACCTAACATGCCTAAACCAATAATAGACATATATGGAGCATTTGGATTTTTGATCCTAACTATTGAATGAGTGGTCTGATTGAGAAAAGAGTTTCCAGGTGTCGTCCTGACACATGTAGACACATTTCAGCCAGTTGTGAGCAAAATCAGACAGATAACAACAACCTATAGTTGTCAATGCCCTAGTGGGACCCCCATAATTAATAAACTGCGCATGACCAATCGTGAACCACAAACCCCAGAAAGACATAAACAATTCCAGGTACCGGCACTAGCTGTTCAATTGAGATCGACACGGAACTTAAGTATCCCTTTAAGTTAATATTGGATCAATAAAATTCTTAAGACAGAGCCTTGTTTTCTAGATGATGCGGTCTTTCTCACAGGAGATATCTGTCCCAGTCTTTTGCTAGGGTTTATATGCAGAGATTCGTAGAGAAAATCCTTTGAAGAATATTCGTGAATTGGCGACGAATGAAAATTGTGTGGATCCATACTCCGTCTGGAGTGACAACACCCAAGTGCAGTGTATTGCACAAATAGATTGCGTGTCCATGTCCGGAGGCTGCTAAGATTTTCACACAAAACCTAAAGTGCCTCATCCAATGATGGGCACATATAGAGCATTTGGATTTTGACCATATCTTTTGAATGGGTGATTGAGAAATGATTTCGCAGGTGTCATCCTGACACATATAGACACCTTTCAACCAATTGAATTGCCTATAGTTTTCAATGCCCCAATGGGGCTCCCATGATTAGTAAACTCAACTGCACCCGACCGACCCATCACAACCACAAACCCCATAAAGACATAGATAATACCGGATACCATCACTGACTGTTTAATAGAGATCCACATGGAACTTAAAGGGGTTATGCCTTGGTTAAGCGATAGCAAGTGGTCTTTTGCCAAAAAACGAATATCGGTCACTCGAATAACTGCGACCCGACTGGCACAAATAAAAAGGAAATGGGATTTAATTACTGAAACTTAACAACCTCTTGCTCTTCACTTCCTCATAACGTTAAGTAGAACTCAAAATTGAATATAAACCCTATTCGCCCGGTGCTAGATCTTCGATATTCCCACTAATGAGACGTCCGAGTATAATAAAAGCAGGCGAACAGCACACAGTCAAGACGTCTCACATTGTAATAATTAGCCGACCAAATAGAACTCACTCACTGGTGAAAGTTTTAGTACCGGTGGTATTCATATTCGAGCTAACTAATGCGATACTAACCGGATATCAGTTCTGATTGGCTGAAAAGTAGTTGGCTCTCTCTGCTCGCTTGGCCAGGCGCCTGAAAAACTTATATTTCCCAGACGCCCAAAAAAATCCAAACAGCTCCCCAGCGTGACCAACTTTTTAATGGTCGTCTGACCAAAAAATAATAAAAAAATAATTAACAAATTCCTAGTAACGAGATGTCTAGCACCGGGTGAGACGTCTAGCACCGGGCGAATAAGCGTATAATATTGGAGAAAACTTATGCTATAAGAAGTGCTTTGCTGGGTTTTCCCTAGTGCTACATAGAGGCCAATGCATTTGGGCCTCTATCTTTGCGCAATAATGGCGCAAACGCTTGCTGACAGAGGTGAAAAGCTGCACTCTGAAACCCTATTTCTAAAGTTTTGTTGAAAATTTTCTCTATTTAGACTTGTGTAACTACAGGGCTAGTACGCACCTGCAAGAAGATTTTCCAAACATCAGGGCCTAAGCTGAGAAATCCGATGCCCTCACCAACAGCTCTGTATTAATTTCCTATCTCGAGTCTAATTCCGTTGCATCAACGGTCTGAAGAGTGCGTCGCCAAGGGCTCTAAGTATGCGCATTGGATAGGGCTATATCTAAGCTTCCATTTGAGTTGAGTATTGGGCCCATTTGTTCATAGTAGGCTTCAGGATCTGAAAACAAGTGAAGACACTTTTGGCCATGACATAACCCCTTTAAGTATCCCTTTATACATTCATACTTGTTAATTCATTCAGCGTAGGGAGACCTCGATATCCACGGTAGACCGGTAGACAAATCGCTGAGACTTTCGATGATATGGGCTTTATAGTTTCACTACAAGCATCCTCACATACGTGTGTGATAGTCGGTTTTTCTTTTTAGATGTTACAGACAGATTATTCCCGTTTCATGGATTACACAGATCAGACCTACCATTCCGATTATATGATGAAGTTACGACGACATGGCATGAAACTCTCAGAGAAGCGCATGAGTGATGTGTCCGAGTATCAAGAGAAACAAATCAAAGACATCGTACTGCCATCTCAACGACAGAAACGTAAATAGACACATGTAATACCGAGCTTAGCGCAAGCTCTATGCTTGTCAAGAAAGTTTTGACTATAATGGGCACATAAAGCCGATCTATATTAATAGATCTATTTCACAAACTTCAACAATGGCTTTTATCACAACCAAACACTTTTGCCCTTTTGAGAATAGGCTATAGTACTATACCCGAGAATATGCACTCATTTTACCAAACTTTCATTCCCAAAGGTATGGGTAGATCATAAACAATTAGGCATAGACATTATACCATCTATGTTTATTTCTATAGCTTGGACTATCACTTATAAAGAATTGATGTTGTTTAAGTGGTACGAAGCTTCTTTAGTGCTCTGTTAACCTAGAACGAATTGGTGCCCGTTTTCGCGGCTCATTTGGATTCATCTCAATCTACCTGTATATTTCAAACGCAATACTTTCTTTGCTCAACTGGCTCAGAGTTTTTTATGAATTAGAACACTTTTGCTATTAATTTAGGATTGATTCACTTACTGTGTATAGCACCCGCAATTCACTGTGTTTTTTCTCTGTTATATTCCTAGTCTTCTGGCTCACTCACCTAGGTGCACAATCACAACACAATGTATGCTCAACTTCCCAGCTTCTTACAAAATAATGTTCTGTATTTTTTAAATTGTTTCCTTGAATTTAATTAAAAATTATGCATATAGTATAAAAGATTCACAATCATGCACAAGTAAGCGGGCCTGATGGGAAAATTTATGGGCTGTAAACGTCCATCCAATTATCACCATTACTTTAAGTCTTGGGACCGCGATCTATTCGGGCCTCTCGCACTGATGATATGCCACTGAGCAATTCTCGTGTCTCCAACTTCTCTCCACAGTTGGATGTATAAACCAGTTTCTAGACTTCAGTGAGTAAGTAAAGTTTTATGTTATTTCATTATCAATTGATAACTGAAATGTTATAAAAATAGTAAAGTTCCATCATTCAAAATGTCTCATTTGATACGGAAAAGACGACTTCTTTCGCTTGGTGGTTCGACACCTAGATGGTCGGAACTGGTAGCGAGAGGAGACCTTCTGGTTAAAAGTTATTCTAGTAAATAATGAGTGTTTGTCGCTAGTGAAAGTTTTATAAAAATGGTTATGACAGACCACGGGTTAACAAAACACTAATCCGTACTAGGCATATCGGTTGCTTTTAACTGTTGTCCGTAATTAGGATCACCAGTGGCGCATTTGATCTTGTTATCTCCGTGATCAAACTGTTGCTAGGACTGGTACAGAAATTGGCCTGCCGAGTCTTTAACTTTGCATTTCCAAGGGTGTGCCATGGCACACCCTGGGAAATGCAGGCATTAGGTGACTTGCACCAGCCTGACCTATATAGGGAACATAACTCCAGGGGAGGGCCCGGCTTATTTATTATATTTATCATTTGCCAAAAAGTCAGCAGCGTTGTTTGTGATGCATTTAAGCCAAACTGCAAAATTTGAAGATAGACCATTTCGCTTCCTTTCCGTTCAAACGGAGGCAGAAATGTGGCTACTTATGACATTCCATCATGCAGTGATCAGATTGTTAGTAATAGAAAATACCATACCTAACCTATTAACCGGACAGGAGGCTGAACTAGTCTGATCGAAACATGAAAGTGGAAAATGCAAAGCAAATGCCCAGCAACCCGCGTTTTCGAGGCAACTAAATTTTATTTTAATAATTTGCCATTAATGTAGGTAATATTTAATTTTATATATAGGTTATCCCCTCTAACACTTGATAGAGAATCAGATGCAGAAATAAATATCTCAGCGGTCAGTCAAATTTGTAAACCCAGCCTGGTACATCACTCTTTATCGGCTCAATTCTCTTTTATAAATTTTGTCAATTGATAATGAAATGGAAATTAAAATTTAATTTACTTTATGTATGCTGGGACTAGAGGTAGTTCGTAAAGGGCACCTAGCAAGCCCCTCACTCAGATTTTCTGGTGTGGCTTTCGGAGCCCCACTGTATCCTGAATGGATGATGGATGTCTCAGACAATGGATACGCTTAGTTTTCCAGGAAACCTTCATCACCCAGTTTGATCTAAGCTATTAGCAAATCTCTACTTACAGTCAACCGCCTCTCAAAACACCTGTTACAGCTTTTACGTCAATAAACCTGAAGATAATTAATTGTTCCGTTTGCCCTATTTTTTAGAAGAAATACCTGGCATGCATGGCTATCAAGATAATTGATTGTCCTTAAGCCTGGGGTGATGAAGATCCAGTTCAGCGTCATCAATCTCCTTAGTAACAAATGATACCCTCTGTCTGGATCAAAATCTAAATCTGCCTCCATGACTAAAGAATGTATAAATGATAACTCAACAACCATGATATGTCTTAACAGTCAACTTGTCAACTTTGGGCGATCTGGTGATTTTTACTTACAACTGATGGGTGGGCACAGTTTGTTAACGATAGTATCCTTCGAATAATCTTATTTTACGTGGATGGTATTATTCAGGCAAATCCTTGTTTACAAAATGGTCCACGAAGGAGAAAATAGCAACAGTACAAATCCATGATCAAGAACCGAAGTGAGGGACGGTCCGGTCAGGCATCAGAAGAAACGAAGTGAGGGATGGTCCGGTCAGGCATCAGAAGAAACGAAGTGAGGGACGGACTGGTCAGGCATCAGAAGAAACGAAGTGAGGGACAGTTCGGTCAGGCATCAGATGAAGCGAAGTGAGGGACGGTCCGGTCAGGCATCAGAAGAAACGAAGTGAGTGTTTGTAGAATTGTCCGTGTGAAATCTGAATGCGTGCAGTACTGATGAAGACAGGGGAATATCCCAACCTAGCGCAAAGCGAGTGTTGCTGCTACTCAGCGCGAAAACTGGCGTAGAGTACAGGATATGTGATGGTTAGGTCACGATGCACCAGACGGTTGTTGCTGTTGCCCAGCATCAGTTGTTATTCTGACTATACCATAGCAGCAACATTGCTGCTGGGCAGGGTTGGCATAGTAGAACCTGACTATGACCAGGGCCAGTTTCTATCTTCCAGAGCACCCGCTGATTCAGCTTGCACCACTGGCTACAAGACTGAATGGATGGTGCGGGTCAGTCAACCTAAGCCATTCGTTTACACATCACCTACCAAAATTTGGCTGTCCTTAACGAGAAGGAAGAGGTTGATCTTTAAAAGCCGTGGAGTGATCTTGACCCTAATAATCCACTGGTTGAGACCTCCATTATTTTTACCATGGCATTCCTAAGCCTCACTAGGAATTTGGAGTTAGAGGCTTGCTAAAGGCCTATACCAGAAAAACACCCTGCCGGCAGTGAGGTTGGAACTTGCAATCTATAGGTTGCAAATCCAGCTTTTTACCAACTGACCTATCCTTAAATATTATCCTTAAACCATCCCATGACCTCTATCACCCCATTTGATCTAAACCATAAGTCAATCTCTATAAACCACTCCCAATATACCTGTCACAGTTTTTACAGTGATGAACGTAAAGATAATTGATCGTCCTTAAAGACCTATTGAAGTTTCTAACATACCCTTATATATTGATCTCTTACTGGATACTTGTTATACAAGAACTGTTCTCACCGGGACAGATGGAGGAAAACATCCAAGGGCGGCACATTACGCAATCGAATTCTATGTCAGAGGGTGCTAGGATTTTCCCACGGAACCTAATGGGCCTCATCCAATAATGGACATATATGGAGCATTTGAATTTTTGATCGTAACTTTGGAATGGGTGGTCCGATTGAGAAATGATTTCACGAGTGCCATTCTGACACACGTAGACACACTTTGACCAATTTTCAGTGAAATCAGAAAGATAAAACTTTGTATAATTAAACGACCTATAGTTGTACAACATAAACATTTTTACTAGATACCATCACTGACTGTTTAATAGAAATCGACACAGAATTTCAGTATCTCTTTAACCATGCAGTGCCCCCTGGTTTGTGCGATAAAGATGGTTTCAGCATCAAGCGACCTTGGATAATAGAAGTATTGCTGTTGCTCTCTGTATACTAACCAGAGTAGGTCTATTTAGTATTTGTGTATGTTTCTATCCTAGAAGAGGAGTAGTCCAGGGTAGCTCCCAGTCAGTAAAGGCACGGAATCTAAGGGCTATGAGTGTGCTGATGGGACTTATCTTGTTACGGGGCTTTAGAAAGCCTCTTACTCAAATGTGTTAGCGTAGCTTCAGGTCCACTATAAAGTAACTGTGTGTCGTCAAGACAGAACAGCTGTCGATAGTGTTGCAATAATTGGCCTACTGAGGCTATTTAAGTCAGCGTTTTCTGGGGTGTCATTAGAAGACTTTCTGCTTGTGTCCCATACGCTGGGACTAGAAGTGGCCAAAGGAAGCTGAGTCAACAAAAGTGTTGATTTTTCAAACTATTGTTTCCCAGTGCTAATGGGCCTTTATCTTGAGACAGGCCTCTATAGTAAGCCCCTCACTCCGATTCGCTGGTGTGACTTTGGACTGCATGGCAGATGGATGGGCCACACAATGAATCCGCCTATTTTACCAAGAAATCTATTTTTCAACATAGAGATAATTTATTGGTCCAAACCGGCGCCCCATTAAAAGAAAACCCCGGATCGAGCGTTAAAGATCCGTCTCAACATAGGGTATAAAAGAAGGCCGGTTTGCAAGGTATCCTAAGACTAGTAAAAACATCACCATGCAGATCTCAGCTGTGTTCGTATTGCTTTTCATTGGCTCAGCCTACTGTATGAGGTAAATATCTTTTTTATTTTGTATGAGGTTTTCGCATGGTTGGAGGTTGTTACTCAAAAATTAACTAATAGCTCAGTATTCCACGCTTTGGTAAAAAGTCGAGATTCATCGCATTAGTTACTCTAGAAAAAAAGTAAGGATTAAGTTTGATGTATTAATACTTTTCCTAGGATAGTGCTGTAGTGTAGGGGTTATACCTGTTGTGAGAAACTATTGCATGGATAGAAACCTTTTAAAAGTGAACAGAAAACATGAGTTTGGCCTATATGGTAATATATTATAATATTTTGATAAATATTTAGTAACATTATATAATTTTAGCGTGATAGCGTGATACATTGATCGCCGTGGCAGCCTTGTTCGATTTGATTTGATAGCTTTATTTTACATGGATAGCTTAAAAAAGAAATCTTTTTTTACATTAAGGTCCATGAAGCGGGAAAGCATTAATCAAAGACAGTTCGATAAACAGAGTCTATTTGACAGTCCTGGTCAACGTTGAAGACATCTATATCTTGTGTATCGTGTAATTACGTAGCCTAGTCTTGTTGTCATGTTGTGTGCTATATAGAATGTTTAAGTCAGGGAATTTATCTGTCAGGAATTGTGTTCACTTTGAACTCATTAACTTGGCTGAGGGAGATCACTTCGTAGAGCACAGCGAGTAATTTGTGTGGTAGAAAACTTAATTTACTTGCGAACTTCTTATTGGATTGCGAGTGGGATCGAATGGTGAGAAAATGACACTATAGTGACCATACACTTGTGCAGTTACAAAAGTAATGAATATTCAATAATCAAAGATTGTATAGAATAATTATGCCTTTTCATCACTATTTAAAAAGAGTCCAGATTACCTTACATTCAATACTATACAGAAGTAACTAATCCAATGATTTTTTTCTTTATGGAATGGTTACTCCCAACCCTAAATTTTCACTATGTAGGGGCCAAGATGGCTCAGTTAGTAAAAAAAGATGGATGTCCCAACCAGTGGATAAGGCTCGAATCGCTGTATGGGCACTTCAGTACCTTTCCCTTGTCGAGAAGAGCAGCCGGGTTTCGGCGGGTGATGCACAAACAGACTTAGGTTGACTGATCCTCAACCTAGAACGATAATCCTGACCCTCACAGGGTGTTCTGTGATAAGCCGTAAACGGTGAAAACACAAGTATATAATTGGCCAGTTATGCCATGCGCGAGGAAGTTTCCAGGTTTGACATTTGATTTTTACTGGTTACGGCTTTGCAAGGAGCACAATAAGTGGTTAAACATCAATGTTCCGCCTCATAATGAGGCTTGTTTCCTACTAAGATTAAAGTGAGGAGCTCACACCTACTATGCCATGAATGGGATTCCAGATCCAGGTGTTAACAATTGTGATTGCGGTGCTCCACCACTAAGCAATCCTGTTATCTTACTAGGTAGATATTTGAATATGATAAGTATATATTTTATTAGGAATAATGTTTTCTAATCCTTAATTGTTCAATGTTCAAAGCATTCCACGTGGAGGTTCTTCTTTGCTAAGGTTCACCATCCTATGCATTTTTAACAAGATGACTAAGTTCGAGGTTTGTCGGAGTGAAGGTGGCCCACGGCACGGTCATCTTCTACTGCACCAACCCTTACCAGGCAGCCATCTCATTAGTCACGGTTCTTGTTGCACTGCGACCAACAACAAAGAGGTGGATCTTTGACAGCTGTGGAGTGACCTTGACCCTTATTTGTGGTATCAATCCCGCGCCTGCTTTCTAAAGCTTTCCAATGTCCTTCACCTTACAGTTTATTATTTTGTAGTGGGGCAAATATAAGGCCTCAGCGGAAAAGTGGCTGTGTTGGTAATGCTGGTGCGAGTAAGTAACTATTGGTTCTCTCTATGCAAGTGGCATCTTACTGTTTTTGGAAATGCCTGAAATAATTGTACAGGTTTCATTGATGCGTGGGGTAAAATGAAATGGGGATTTAGTGGATAGTGCACAGGGTCTCCGACCTCGGGTCCCTGGTTTAATTCCCAGTTCGGGCAAATTCAAGCTTGTCTTTCCAACACCCTCGTCAGTTTCGGATCTCAATGTAGAATAAAGGAGACCCACCTGTAGCGTCACCGTCTCTTTGGGGCATGCAGGTGCAAGCAGAAAGGCTTCTGATGATACACCCTGAACAACTTAATCAAAAGACTCACTAGGCCAATCACCGCATATCCCTGACACTAGTCAGGATACGAAAGAAAAAAATGCATAATTTTACTTTTCCTGTACCTTAACCCCGTATTGTTTACCCTTTGTAGTGAGAACCTCGGATGCCCGCGCGTATCAACGACTTATAAGGAAAATAAAAGGAGAAGCTGAGAGATATGTTATTGCCAGCGCTAGTAACTGCCCTAACTGGGGGGAGATAGCAACTGTGTGGGCGGTAAGTTTCCCTGATTATGTCTACGAGAACAATTATTTAACTTTTTCTCTTGAGTCTATTGAAATATTTCACAGTGCTCTAGTCACTGAGCTAGCCTATTACTCCATGGTGTTCTACTTGTTGGGCTATCTCCTTAGGTGCATTCGTATGCTTGTTTTTTTCACAACCAAAATGGACTTTGGTTGCAAAATCTGCTAAACTGTTCAAGAGCGTGACCGAAAAGTGTGATTGTGACCATCTTGCACTTTCGGTCGTGCTCTGCGACCGAAAACAGGCGAACAGAATTTTACAACCGAAAGTTAGTGTGGTAGTTTAGGTAAATGTTACCCCAAAGAGACTGATTATTACATTGGGATAACGAATCACGGACAATTGTTCAGCTCTAACTGATGAGCCAAAGTTCAGAGAGGACAACTCTGATCCGATCAAAATCTATTCTGAACTGTGTTTGTGTGCTCGCGACCGAAATTTTTTTAAAAGAATTTCGGTCA
>Ga0224501_10003163_pt1 | contig 12949 bp, 8 predicted proteins | sample SF_Oct11_sed_USG_4_FD_169105 | JGI IMG/M metagenome (GOLD analysis project Ga0224501, IMG submission 169105) | Sediment microbial communities from San Francisco Bay, California, United States - SF_Oct11_sed_USGS_8_1 | ecosystem: Environmental > Aquatic > Marine > Sediment | place: USA... | reverse complement strand
ATCGCGTATTGGGTATTATCGCGTATTGGGTATTATCGCGTATTGGGTATTATCGAGTATTGGGTATCATCGCGTATTGGGTATTATCGCGTATTGGGTATCGTCGCGTATTGGGTATTATCGCGTATTGGGTATCGTCGCGTATTGGGTATCGTCGCGTATTGGGTATTATCGAGTATTGGGTATCATCGAGTATTGGGTATTATCGCGTATTGGGTATTATCGCGTATTGGGTATTATCGCGTATTGGGTATTATCGAGTATTGGGTATCATCGAGTATTGGGTATCGTCGAGTATTGGGTATTATCGCGTATTGGGTATTATCGCGTATTGGGTATTATCGCGTATTGGGTATTATCGCGTATTGGGTATTATCGAGTATTGGGTATCATCACGTATTGGGTATTATCGCGTATTGGGTATCGTCGCGTATTGGGTATTATCGCGTATTGGGTATCGTCGAGTATTGGGTATTATCGCGTATTGGGTATTGTCGCGTATTGGGTATTATCGCGTATTGGGTATCGTCGCGTATTGGGTATTATCGAGTATTGGGTATCATCGCGTATTGGGTATCGTCGCGTATTGGGTATTATCGAGTATTGGTTATCGTCGCGTATTGGGTATTATCGAGTATTGGGTATCGTCGAGTATTGGGTATCATCGCGTATTGGGTATTATCGCGTATTGGGTATCGTCGCGTATTGGGTATCGTCGCGTATTGGGTATTATCGAGTATTGGTTTTTGTCGTACGGAATTTGGAAGAAATATCATACGAGCGTACTTCTGCATTCGCGCGCCAATGGTGTCTGTCCGGGGCCTTTCTTGGTTTACGTATAGGGAAACACAACTCTGCAAACTCTCCATTATTACATGCTCAGTGTAGATTCCCTGTACGCGCATCTCTATATGTACTCGTACCTATTCTGTGCCTAATAATGACCCCTACTGAGTTTGCCTGTACAGTATACCACTGACAGATATGTGTCTGTATATTTGGTTAGATGGCGAAATGACTGAATTATCACTGAATGCATCAGAAACTACTGGAATATTTTTTTGACAAGAGTTGTGAGTGAAACACTTTTCACCCGCCATATCACGTTTAGCACATCGTTGATAAACTTGGGAAATCCGTTTAATAATTTTGCAGATTTGTGCATTTAAACCAAATGTCTGAATGCTCACGCTCGCGTGCTCACAATTTTAAATGCTTACTGACAGCATAGTATGACAGATCTGCATTTCTTACAGACGGTGATGTTCTCTGCTACCATGCCGCCACCGGTTGAGCGTCTCGCCCGATCCTTCCTCCGCAGACCTACTGTTATTTATATAGGCTCTGTTGGTAAGCCAATCGAAAGAGTCAATCAACACGTCTGTATATGCGGTGAAAATGAGAAGCGGTGAGTGATTTTTGCCTCTTATTGTGTTGCCTGCAATTTACCGCAGTGATCGTTCAATGCATACTGACCGAGTCGACGTAACAATCGAGAATCACAATCAAGTTTGCATTGCCCAGTGCAAGTTATGTACTGTCGTAGGCAAGGGAAGTTTTTCCCGTTCGAGTTTGATGGGTCAACCTTTTCTTAGTAGGGATGTTAGAGTTATTTACTGAGATCCTCATGTTCGAGTGAATCGTGACTAAAGCTCATACGGTTCTTCTGAGACGTGCAGTAACTCTCTCCCCACTACGTCGGTTGGCAGAAATTAATAATTTGGTTCACACCTCAATCTGTAGCTTCGGTATACATTACCTTGTTGTTTCACCTGTTGGCATTTATGCACTGCACTTTACAGCAAGAGGTTGATCGCGATACTGGAGAAAAATCTACAGCCACCAGTGATTATTTTTGTGAACAAGAAGAAGGGAGCCGATGTCCTAGCGAAAGGTCTAGAAAAAATGGGAGTAAGTACCTCTTTATGCTCACTCTCACTCAAGGTGCCACCAGCATAGTTTTATCTTTTCATTTTATCTCTGGACGGTCGTCATGATTTATAACATTATCATTACGATTGTAGTACAATGCCGTGGCATTGCACGGTGGTAAGGGACAGGAGCAAAGAGAGTACGCTTTGGCAAGTCTCAAGGAAGGCTCCAAGGACATTCTAATAGCGACTGATGTGGCTGGCAGAGGAATTGACATCAAAGATGTGTCTACAGTTATCAATTACGATATGGCCAAAAATATTGAGGGTGAGTTCTGTTCTGTCGCCTTAATCTCAGATATCATCATTTGAACTCCCCCCCCCCTTAGTAATTCTTACTCGTCATAGTGATTCAATTAACCAAGCTTGCCTCGAAGAAGAAACTAATCTGATCTTTGGGAGGGGGTAAGCTTGAGTGCAGTTTCGATACGCTCTGCCTTACCGCTTGATGACAGCCCAACAATACATAAGCGTGTCAATATTTGGGGAAAAAATTCTGACTCAAAGAGGTCCCCTTATATTTGCCTGAAAGTATCTCGGGCAAATCCGTCACAATGATTTTACTGCTGAAATAAAATGCCAACTCACCATTATACCAGTTATTTTAAAGATGTAACAATAATGCTAGTAGCTCCAAATATTTTTTTTTCTAAACTCGCACTGCAATAAGCGTTGCTCTAGGTCTGGTATGCCTAATGATTGCTAGTCACCATAACACCTAGCTCTGCCTCCTTGCTCCGTGCGTAATATTACTGTAACGCTCTGTCACCACGTGATCTCAGAGTATGGAAGAACAGCCACCTATAGCCTTATATGTTGAGATTCAGCGGCTGATAACTCAGAGTTACGTAGTGGCATTTTCATTTCCGGAATAGCGTAGGACACCGCATAATATCTCGTATGTGTACTTGCAGATTACACGCATCGAATCGGTCGTACTGGTCGAGCTGGCAAGAGCGGAGTTGCGTACACGTTCCTCACTCAAGATGACTCGGGAGTGTTCTACGACCTCAAACAGGTACAAGTAGTTTCACTCAACTGCGCTTGACTCTCAATCATTGAGTCAATCTCACACGTGCCCATGCACTGAAACAGCTGATTACCAGTGCAAAGATTATTACATTCTTTCACACTTTTGGGTCAAGGATGAAAGTGTCATCACACCACTAATGGTCAGCAAGTAATGTCATCTTGCAACTCCTCTTTATGAGAATCACCGTTAGACTCTTTGCTTCAGCTACGCAGGTTGAGTGCGGGCAATGTTTATGTCTAAGGTGTGAAAATTTATACCCTTTCCGCTTCAAGCAACCCATGACGTTAGTGGGGTGTTGAAACGTTCAGATTCCAAACTGGAGAATTGAACCAGTTGCATTAATTACTTGTGTGGAGCAATTAACTGCTTTGTTATATATGAAAATTTTGCAACACTCTCCTCACGATCACAATCACTGCTCCTGTTTTTGCCTGAAAGGCGGAAAACCTTTTCCTCAAGTCTTCCCACACCAACTTTCTCATCGACGCCTTTCTTATTTATCGCATGCTTGCTTTGCCTCTGGTTATGTTGTTGATCTTGTAATAAATCAGCTGGTTACTGTTGGTTATTTTCGAATGGTGCCTGGTTTTCTGAATAATAAATCCCTTATTGCTCACTGGTGGTTTTGTTGTTTCTAGGTTCTGCAGCAAAGTGAAGTTTCCAGCTGTCCCCCTGAGCTGGCTAACCATCCTGATGCTGCCCAGAAACCTGGAACGGTAGTCTCGAAGAAACGTAAAGATGAGCAGATTTTCATAGCGTAACCTGTCGGTAAGTCAGGACCTTGGACATCCCTGTTAAAAACAAGAACTATGCCAACTATAGCCTACTCACAGCGTGTATGAGCTGGAACACACAATCCGATGCTTAAGAACATTTCACACGTTTGTCTTTCCTTTTATGTCAACCGATACCGATTTCACGAGACATTTGTTCTAATCAGACCCAAGAACTTTTCACTCATTAGTCTTTCGCTGGGCGTCGGCTACTGGGCGGACTGTGCATGTCTGCATTAACTCAATAGTGGTGAGTTTTCATTCAGTCTAGCAAAACTACTTCTGTACCCTTCCTTCCAGGGATGCCTTCCTAAGGATTGATAGAGACTTGTAACACTTTTGTTTTACATATTGTACACCTATGCTGGACATTGTGACTCAGTGAGCGCGATTCATGAATTTTGTGTAGCATGGTGTGGTGCAACGATGGTACAGGCGAGATTTAGATATTGTACTCTCGTATCAATGACAAAAGTAAGTAATCAGGGCTGTATTGTGGGATGATGAATATTTTCGCAGTGTCGGCGCACGCCAGAGAGGAAAAACTACCTAGAATGTTTTGTGATGTTCAACATGATTCTATGATATGAAAATTGTGTTAACCGTAGTCTATTTACAAACCACTCCATGCAATCCTTTTGGTACATATATTCTGCATGTCTATGTACATGTTGTAAATAATAAACATAGTATAAAAAATGTACCTTTATTATAATGGTCATCCAAGGCAGCACGATACATGTACAACGTACATTACGACATCTAACGCTGATATGATGGGTTGAGTCCAGCTGGGATGTGAACAGCTGACAATAGTTAAGTTCCTTCTTTTTTAGCTTATTTGCATTATACAGAATTCAGGCAGTTATGTTGCGCGAACTGTTATATTGTGGTAGGTACAAATTACACAAAATATTTCTCGTCAGAAGATCTGATGTCAGCATCTCCTCTATGCATAAAGAATGTATGTATGCATTATGTCTATCTATAAGGCTTGCCTTTCTCAGCTGATTTTTAATGCACTAATGTCTCAAGGATGGTTGAGAGGGTAGCGTTGTATCGGTCTGAAACTCTAGAGAGTAATGCGGCCCACTCCCTCCACTTATCCCCAGATTTGGGCCGAATTCCACCTTCTGTCATAGTAAAATTATCAAAATCATAAATGTGGAGACCGAAAAAGGCAGAATGAAGTACACATGGCCAGTTCCGAACTTTAGTGATGATCATGGTCCATCCATTTATTCTGACCTCTTTCGCTATCATCAGGCGCATAAAGTTCAGCTGTTACGCTTTTACGCGCATCAGGCCAAAGCTCTGTTGAATCAGAATATGCTAGGCCATTAGGCTGTCACTGATTAAATTGAGACACCTCAGTAAATACGAGTTCTTCCTTTTTATGGCGCGATCCTTGTGGAGGGCTGTGCCTGGATGGATGTAGACATTTGTTTAAGAGCCGAAGGGCAGCTGCTGTTCATAAGAACACTCCTGTATGATGTTTTCCATCCGTGATGAGACTCCATTACACTCGCTTGCTCCATATTTCTGGCCAGTCTTTGTCATGTCGATCGAGCCAATACGTTAAAGACGAGTTGCTTGAGAAAGGTTGGTACAAACTGGTTACTCATATGGAGAATGCGGAAAACTAAAGCTGTTGTCAAAATCATCAGAAATCTTGCCAAATGTATGCCTATAGGGATAAAAATACGAAGCGGACTATGTGATGTGAGTATGGCGTTACAATTCTCCTGTCAGTGTTATCTATTCACCATCACCGAGTTTTCAACACTATGCGATACGTCTCAAATACTTGCTCACTGATTATGGACACCGAGTCCAGTCTCTACCACAAGGAATGTGGCTAAGGCCAACAGTACTGTAATGCCCAGCTGATTGTCTCTCCAGAACACAGCGGTAACAAGAATCAACAAGATTACACATGATGGGATGGTATTGGTGAATCGTTGACGCAGGTGATGTATTTGCTGTGCATGTAGATAGTGAACTAGATGGAAGGTTATGGGGTGGCTTCGCAATCACAGAGCCTATCAGTTCCATAAAATAATAATTACTAGTCCTCAACCGTGTATAGCAAACCAATTGGCTGTAAAATCTTTGTTGGTCACATACCCTTGCAATTGGGTAAAATCCCAGAAATTATGGATTTATTGAATTTATTGAATGCACCATGCCTATTGTATGTGTATATATGTCCTACCATGTCTATGAACCGCACTGCTTTCATGTTATAGCATGAAGCATGGCATGCTGATATGTTATCCACTGCATTTGGTATGGATGGAAAAAAACTGTTCAATTTTGCGTTTTTCCATGTTATTCAAACCGGGAATGCAACAATCCACTGGTATTTATAATCCACTGATATGTATAATCCACTGGTGTGTATAATCCACTGGTATGTATAATCCACTGGTGTGTATAATCCACTGGTATGTATAATCCACTGGTGTGTATAATCCACTGGTGTGTATAATCCACTGGTATGTATAATCCACTGGTATGTATAATCCACTGGTGTGTATAATCCACTGGTATGTATAATCCAATGGTGCGTATAATCCACTGGTATGTATAATCCACTGGTGTGTATAATCCACTGGTATGTATAATCCACTGGTGTGTATAATCCACTGGTATGTATAATCCACTGGTATGTATAATCCACTGGTATGTATAATCCACTGGTATGTATAATCCACTGGTATGTATAATCCACTGGTGTGTATAATCCACTGGTATGTATAATCCACTGGTATGTATAATCCACTGGTGTGTATAATCCACTGGTGTGTATAATCCACTGGTATGTATAATCCACTGGTATGTATAATCCACTGGTATGTATAATCCACTGGTATGTATAATCCACTGGTGTGTATAATCCACTGGTATGTATAATCCACTGATATGTATAATCCACTGGTATGTATAATCCACTGGTATGTATAATCCACTGGTATGTATAATTTTGGATTGTTGTGCTGTACCACAGATTCTCCATTAAGGCGATTAATTAGCTGAAACTCATAACATCTTCTGAATTTTTCAGTCATCTATAGACATACGGTGAGTATACATGTAAAGTCCTGTGACCGATTAAAGGGACCGCGAGTATTATATGCGTTGATTCACTCAACAAATGTATTATGGAGATAGAAATCCTCCCATCCTACTCCATGCTATTACGCTATTGGTCGAATTCATGCTTGCACACAGGGGTTGAGTCGCAAAGGCAGGTATTGTATAATATAACTCATTGTACCCAATGCTCTGCTCACTTCAGCTATATTGCAAAGCAAAGCTAAGTTGCGATCATTGTGACTGAGGAGTCAACCGATCCGCTCCTCCAAACCTCAAACCCTAACCGATCTGCTCCTCTTTATTGTCAAGTAACAAAACTTATCAAGTCTGGTGAACAACAGCTAAAGTTGTTCACTTGAAATATATTTCAATCATATTCCAGTGCAACTTATGTGCCTCTCAAGTGTCTTTGTTAGTACTCAATATCAATTCCAATCTTCATTCAAATGAAATTAATTTCGTAAGTGTTAGCTACACCTGCGCACTTAAATCAAGTCTCTAATTTCTCCAGATCACATGCGCCCCTCTCACATGCACATATTTAAATTTATAATTCCTATGTCGGTGTGACCACTTTACATTTTTACAGACAGCGATGTTCTCTGCCCAATCTTGCCTGCGCTGGCCTACCACTGTTTATATCGGCAGAGGTGGTTAGTCAACTGAGAGTCAACCAGCCTGTATGTTCACTTGCAGCTAAGAGGAATAGCGGTACAGGGTGAGTGAGGTGCGCCTGCCTGTTACTGATCTCACTGCAGCTACTGGTCAATCAGTGCATGCTGACTGAAGTGACGCGAGTAAAAATCTGCTGACCATAAGTTTCATAGATGACTTTTTCTCATAGAAAGGTTTATGGATCTTAGTAGAAATGTTTGAGATAATTTACTGAAATGCCCACATTCATGAATGAAGCTCATCCTAGCCGGTTCCTCTGGGACGTGCAGTAATTGCTCGCCCCATTACCTCAGTTGGTAGAAAATAGAAATCACTGTGATTTCTTTCACACTTCAGTCTGTAATTGCGTTAAGCATTTCTTTGCTGTTTCACCTGTTAGCGTGTTTGTGCACCGCGATTTACTGCTGAAGTTGAAGTTTGTCGCGATACTTGAGGAATTTCTACAGTGTTTAGAAGAGTAGATTTGCTGACTCGCAAACAGAAAAAAATGAAAACCTCTCCTCTCAGATTACTAAGAGTTAATTTTAGCATTGTAAAAAAATAGTCAATTTACATGCATCAAGACATAGTACACTACAAGTAGTTTAACACGTTGTTGGTTTTCACAAGGCATCCACGCACTTTATCGGCTTACATATATCACAGAAAAGTTTTGTTTATTTATTTCCCATAAAATAAGCTGTATAAAGCTGAAATAAAACGGCTGCACCATTACACCGGCGGTCCTAAGATGAAAAGACAATGCTAGTAGTTCCAACTAACCACGTGCCCAGTCTCACTTGCCTGTTGACTCTGTTAACTCTCCACTTAGGCTATGTAGCGCCAACGAGGGCAATGTTATGCCTGAGGTGTGAAAGTTTACACCCTTAAGGTGTCAAGCGACCAATGACGTTAGTTGCATATTGCAAAATTCTGGTAAAAAATAGAAAATTGAGTAAGTTGTATTAATTGCAGGGGCGTAGTATTTAACTAGACTTACATAAAAAGTTTCGCAACACGGTCGTAACTACTGCTCCTATTTCCCCCAAGAATGTCAACTTCTGTCTCAAATATTCTCTCACCAAATCACTTATTGACACCTTTCTTATTAGTCTGTCAGATCACTTGTGTTGCTGCCTATTATGTTGTTGTTTTTGTGAAAGACCACGATAGGTGGTGATGACGATTGTTTTGTTGGTGCTTCAGATTGTGGCGGTTTTGCAGCAAAGTAAGTTTCGTGCTGTCCCCTAGACGAGATTAGATATTGTACTCTTAACTCTTGTATTTACCACAAAAGTAAGTAATCAGGGCTGTATTGTGGACTGATGAATGTTTTTATAGTATTGGGAGTGTTCCGACTTGAGAGAGAAAAACTACCGAGAATGTGTTGTGATATTTATCACGCATGATTCTATGATATGAAAATTGTGTTAACCGTAGTCTAGTCACAAACCACTCCATGCAATCCTTTTGGTACATATATTCTGCATGTCTATCTACATGTTGTAAATAATGAACATAGTATAAAAATGTACGTTTATTATGACGATTTATCCAAGGCAGCACGATACATGTACACTGTACGTTACAACATTTAACGCTGATATGATGGGTTGAATCCACTTTATGTGAACAGCTGACAATAGTTAAGTTCCTTCTGTTTTAACTTATTTACATACAGGATTCAGGCAGTTATGTAGTCCGAATAGTAATATTGTGGTAGGTAAAAGTTACAAAAAACATTTCTCACCAGAGGATCTGATATCAGCATCTCCTCTGTGCATGTAACATATACTTTACTCGACAGACATGCAGACCCATACAACAGGCCGCTACCTTCTCGACCAATATTGTGTGTGTATATATTGGTCAAGAAGGTAGCGGCCTGTTGTATGGGTCTGCATGTCTGTCGAGTAAAGCAGCCCGCTTGTGCAATACAAAACTTATTCCATGTTTGGGCCAAGTTCTACCTTCTGTCTCGGTAAAATTATCAAAATCACAAAAGTTGACACCGCAATAAACAGAAGAAATGTACACATGAAGAATCGGTCGAGGACTTTGGCAACGGCCATCCACTCATCTTTAAGTGCTTCACTGTCATCAGTCGCATTTCGTTCAGCTGTAAATGCTTTTATGTGCATCAGTATTTCTTCAAGGACAAAGTTCCGCTGAATCAGAACATGTTGGGCCATTTTGTCGTCAGTTATGGATACGCTTTTGCGAATGTGAGTTCTTCCATTGTGTGGCGCGATCCTTGTTGAGGGCTGTGACTGAATTGATGTAGACATTTGTTTGAGAGTCGAAGGACGGCTGCTGTTCATAAGAACACTGCTGTATGATGTTTCTATCGGTGATGAGACTCCATTGCACTTGCTCGTTCCATATTTCTGGCTAATCTCTGTCATACACATCGACCGAGCTAACACGTCAAAGACAAGTTGCTTGAGGAATCTTGGCACAGGGTGATTACCCATATGGTGAATGTGGAGAACTAAAACCGTTGCCAGAATGGAAGTGGTGGTAATCGCCAGAAATGTTGCCAAGTATATGCCTATAGGGAGAAGAAAAAGAAACGGGTTTACTGGCGCAAGTATAAAGTAACTAGATTTTCTTGAGTTATAAATCAGACATCAATTACGTGAGTTTCCAGCTTATGAAATACTCGCTGTTTCCAAAAGAGATTGTTATTGATACAATGTGTAGAATACTTACTGATTATGGGCACAGAGTCCGACCTCTTTGGTATACTCTCAGCTATTAGCAGAAGGAATACAGTAAAAGCCAGCAGTACTGTTATTCCCAGACTTATTTTCTCTCCGGCTTCAGGTGGCAGGTAGAACACCATGGTAACAAGGATTGACAGCATGACACATGGTGCAATGATGTTGGTGATGTAGAAGAGGTATTTTCTACGCATGTAGATAGTGAAGTAGATGGATGGGTATGGGGTGTCTCCGCAGCATTCATAAAACTTGTCCGCTCTGTGAAATAAGAGGAAAACATCAACTGAACAGAGCAAACTAGTAAACTGAAAGTTATTTGGTTGTGATGATCGGTTTGGTAGTTGGTAGTCTTGCATCATATCCTGTCATACTTTTCTGCTCCGTTATCCATGTCATATGAATAATTACAGAACAGAGTACTAATCAGTGACTTGGACCCATGATTTCCGTCACTGCAGCTAAGTCTTGGGCAACATGGGATTGACATCGGTGCGGCGCAATTTTCATGACAGGTGTAAAATAGTCCATGACTCAGTGCATAAACACCAGTGATGGTTTGCACTATGACTGTATAGTATATTATATTATTATTATTATTATATATATATCGCTCTATTACGTTTCACACCATTGCCATGTCTCATGTGACTATGAAGCTGGTTATTAATTGTTGATTTGTGAGTATCCATATGATCATTTTAACTCAGTTAAGCATATCTGTGGTACCCGTAGTCCTTGAGCTATGCTTCACACTGAATTATCGGGTACCCCAGTAGAGTGTGAGTTGGCCTGGGCAAGTCAGCTTACACTACAAACGTTCCCAGCTGTTATCTGGCATACCCCTCCCACTCAGTAATGAGTAGGTGCTGTACTTCTGCTACCATGACTAAGGGTGCGGGTGCGACTACGAGTGCAGCTGCTGCTGCTGCTGCCGCTGCCGCTGCTGCTACTACTACTAATACTAATGAAGGTATACATGCCAAAGGTAGATGCACAGTGTGGTATGAGCACACATAACCCTTTGTATATCGTGTCTAGCTTTACAGTATAACATTGTGCACTTAGATGTAAAATATATCACTCTGCTCCCACACTCATTGTGAACTAGTTTGTGAGTATCCGATTACTGTAACTTTATCAAACAAATCTGAGGCAAGTTGTCTAAGATTATTGCTCATTCAATACACAGTAGCCAGCAGCCTTTGCATATCACGCCCACCTCTGCAGTATACTGGACACAAGTACCTTCCACCCTGTTCAAATGATACCTTTGTGTAAACTGAAGCAGATTTTGTAATGTATGATAATCCAAGCCTCTCGATCAAACACTGCCATGTACATTCTGTGTCATTTCACGTTAGTCTAATTGTATATAGCGGGTTAGTACGCGTGTGTCTATTTCTCTCCTTTGCATAGCCTAATTGTTGTATTTTCTTTCCCGCTAAAGATCAAACTTTTCTTAAACAGTTCAAGGTAACACGCGTGTTGTATGTGAGTCCATCATTTAACAACCTTATTATAAGTTTTATGCAATATTGTTTATCTGTGTGACATACTTAGACACGCCGCTGGTATGTATCATTTTGAATTGTTGTGCGTGCCGTTACTGCAGATTCTCCATTTAGGCGATTGACTGGCCAAAGCCTGATGCATCTGAATTTTTCAGTTCATCTATGGCCATTCAGTAAGTATACATGTCTTGTGAACTGCATGATCAAAGAGGCTGTAACTACAGCCCTGTGTTGCATGAAGGTTGTATGTAATCTCCTTGCACCTTAATTTGATTCCTTTAGGTTCTCTGTTTACAATCAATCAGTTGAAGCCCAATTATGATGTATACTCTGAATTTTAGAATTGTTCAGTTTACGAACATGGTGAGTATATACATGTAAAGTCTTGGAACTGCATTATAAAAGGAACTGTGATTATAGGACTGTGCTTCATGCAGGTTGTATGAAAGGTGAGTGTACCTCTATTTGATTACTAGTCTAAATAAAAGTGTAAATCGATAATTCAACAAAATAAATGTCTTGATTCACCCAACACATGTAACATGCACAGACCATCTCGATCATCATCTCAGATCTATAGTCATTGACCTATCCCGTAATCTAGCCATCTCAGATCTATAGTCATTGACCTATCCCATAATCTAGCCATCTCACCAACATGTTATATTGCCCCCTCCCCCCCGTCACCCCACTACCCTGATATCCCGCCAGCTTGCTATCCTGCCATCACTATCTTGCCATTCCGCTATCCTGCCATTCCGCTACCCCACCATCTCATTACCCATTATGACTGTTGGTAGGCATACCTATGGGCAGTTGTTGCCACTATATCCCATTCTCCATTTATCTGGAAGTTCTGCAGATCAATAGCTGAGCTCTTTACGGTGAGGTTCATATCATTTCCATCATAGGCCCAATTGGTGAAATGCAGATAGCATCTACAACAATAGCCAAATCAAGTGACATGGCCAAGACTCCTGACCCTATTAGTATGGTTTGTAATCAGTTGCTTATTTTTTTTAACCAGGTTTTAACCAACATCTTTACCAACATTCTTACCTATAGGCATTCTTACCTATAGGCATTCTTACCTATAGGCATTCTTACCTATAGGCATTCTTACCTATAGGCATTCTTACCTATAGGCATTCTTACCTATAGGCATTCTTACCTATAGGCATTCTTACCTATAGGCATTCTTACCTATAGGCATTCTTACCTATAG
>Ga0224501_10003162_pt1 | contig 12952 bp, 13 predicted proteins | sample SF_Oct11_sed_USG_4_FD_169105 | JGI IMG/M metagenome (GOLD analysis project Ga0224501, IMG submission 169105) | Sediment microbial communities from San Francisco Bay, California, United States - SF_Oct11_sed_USGS_8_1 | ecosystem: Environmental > Aquatic > Marine > Sediment | place: USA... | reverse complement strand
CGGGTCGGGTCAGGTCAGGTCAGGTCAGGTCAGGTCTGGTCAGGTCAGTTCAGATTAGACTAAATTAGATTAGATTAGACTAAATTAGATTAGATTAGATTAGATTAGATTAGATTAGATTAGATTAGATTAGATTAGATTAGATTAGATTAGATTAGATTAGATTAGATTAGATTAGATTAGATTAGATTAGTACAATTATACAAAGAAATATAATCATGGTAGGTTAAAGTGGGAACAAATGCTAAGAAACAGAATTTAGCATTTTATAACTATAATATATGGGTTTTCATAGGAAATCGTCAGTCAGGTGAGGAGGAGCATTACCATGTGGTTAGTCACTTGTGTCGCTATTAATCTAACTTATTTCTATACAGTTTTGTTAGTACTGATGCAAGGTACGTACTGTTTGATTGATAATTAGGCCAGGCCTCGGTTATATTTTGCAGAGTTCGGTTGCGTATGTATTCTCCTATGCACATATCAAGAGACAAGCTTATTTGGATGAAGAAAGACATTAGCTTCCAATCACCGGTCACATAACTGATCGTAGTTGAACATTCAGAGATATAAAAATATTTCATGATCTATTCTGAAGTTTAGGTCAATTTAGCGGTGTAAGTGTTTAGCCCGTTTTTTGGCTCTGTGAATCAGGCCTCCAGCTATTTTGTCCAGAATAAAAGTAGTAAAACCTTATAACAAATGAACTGGTTCATAAAGTTATCATGGGAAGGTAACTCTATAGAATGGCTATTTATCGATAAAAGCCCTGCCTAACGCATCAAGTAAAAATAACTCTCATCGTTAATACAGCCAGATTGGGTTAGGGTTACTCATGCTCAAAAACCCATGGTCTCAATTTAAAGTAAATTTATGTGATGAGCATAGATGTTACATCGCATAAATAGTACTCACTGGCATCGGGAGAACCAAGCAGAAGAACTATTCCCACATCATCAGGTGGAGGTCCAGGGGAATATTTGCCGAACTTGAGTTTAGCTCCCAGCTGGAAACCATTGTCACAGGTGCTCGGATTCGTAATACACTCGTCACTGTAAATTGAATGGGATATCCAATGATAACCAGGATTGATTGTTCAGGAAACTATGTTCATTGGAGAAAGAGGAGTAATCACCAAACTATAGCAAACTCACATGGAGGTTATTGGATTTGCTTAATCACGATCTGTCGTTAGAGAAATGTTGAGGTTGGTACAAAAGTGAAGTGTTTAAACGGGAGAACACGCCTCTTAACGAGCAATAAGAGAAACATGGGTGATAGCCCATAGGTAAGTAAAAAGATCATCAAAAACAGGTGTACTTACAGTTCGGGTAAGTATTCGCTAGTGAAGTAATCTCAATTCATTAGAGTTTCTCTGACTGTATGTATATCCAGTGACATGAAAGTCTGTTATGTCACTGGTAGTACTTTGTGTGTACCTTTTGTATGCAACTTCATTTGTACCTCTTTTATTGTGTTAAGCTTGGTAGATGGGATATTAGAACACAACCCTTAGTTAACGCGGATATATTTTATAAATACCTGTAGAGTTATGCTGAAAGTCTATTTGGGGCCATAAAAGTCCAGACGCACGAGAAAAATACTTGATTATGACTCACTTGTATTCTCCAAGGAAGGCACTATGCTGACCATCGCGGGTAACTTGGGCAGCTGCACCTTTCAATGACTCATCATAAGTCTCCATGGGGATCTCAATGCCGCTAAACTTATTATTGACGAGATGGATTGGGCCATCGAATGTCCACATGAGGTTGGATTTAGAGTACTTTGCAATCTGGGGCTCTGCATCAAAAGAGAAATGGAATGAACTTGGTTGGTCAGTTTTATATTCCTCTCACTTGGCATGTAAAGTAAATAATACCTTTAGGCATCCAAACCTATACACTTATACAGTTCATACCATAGATTCGACTAGATATGTTTAGTCAATCAAGACTTCGTCACTACCTAAAATTACCACTGATTCTGAATTTCCATTGGCATGAACAGGATAAATAATGACAAACACATACCTTCTGTTCCGGTAAGCTGGTACGCTTTGCTTCCATAGTAGTATGTCTCCCAGACTGCTACATTAAAGATGTCTATGAATGTAGAGTTGTCATGGTCAGGATGGCCAATCATAGGAGTATTTTTAGGCCCAGATGGCGCTGCCGGTGTCACCGGTAAACCATTCTTCAAGATGCCGGTGACTTGTCCATCTGTGAACAGCGTGACTCCAGCTGACGGCCTCCAGGTGAAGGCGATATTAGTCCACCTCTGGACAGTCAAAGGCTACAACAACCATTGTCTGTGATTGAATTGGGTTGGTTAATTAAACCTAATTGTAAAACTGAGTTTGACAGGATGAACAAATCTAATTGGACAATGAAATATGATTGTAAGTATAACTAAATATGATTGGATATAATTGAATTTTAGGAGATGATGAATTCCAATTAGATAACTGCATACATTAACTATTAAATCTGGTTGCACCGCAGGGCTTGAGTCCGCACGTTTTACTCAGCCTGGAATACTCAACCCTCAGTCTTTTTTTTATGCGGATATCACTGAGACAATGGCTTGTTTCCAAGATGGTAGATTGTGTAGCCCAATGAGAAGGTACTGCTATGGGGTTTCATCGATTTAACATAGCGATCTGAAACTGATGAAACTGAAATATTTATGTCATGCCCAAAATGGAAATTGTATTAGAGACCTCTGAGTCTAAGCGAAGGGAACTATCAACCACTTCAATCTAACTTGTATTCATCTACATTATACAACTTCTGTTGGAACATCAACACACCCCTTTGTGGTTTATGATGTCTGAGTGAACTAACAGATTAAGTGTTTCATAACTTACAGAGACCAGTGAGCTCATTGTAGCATTCCACATTGTGTCACTATTCACCAGAGTTACTCTCCATTTATTTGCTTCAAAGTATATCACCCAACCCTGTTTATTTCCATCCATGATACTGTTCGGGTCCGAGTGAGACCTGCAACAGAGAAAGTCTCCATCTCAGAAGTCATCATACTGTACTATACTCTAAATGAGGCCAACAACTGGGACTCTTCATTATTCTGGGGAACCCGCTAAATTGCAGGAAGCATATTTTATGGGGGCCTATGGAATCTATAGAAATGAAGTTGATGCAGTTGAGTCCATGCATGCGCATATTATGTACCATGGCTTGTTGGTAGGGTCACAGTGAAAATTTGCTCATGTTGGACATACAGTGATTGCGCTTTTGTCAGTTTATCTCACAGTCAGCTACAGCTAGTCCTGGCCAGTTCTGGTCAGTCAATCAGTCAGTCAAAGCCAATAAGTCCAGATCAAACAGTCTTGTGCAGTCAGTCCTGATCAGTCAGTCCTGGTCAGCAGTCCTAGCTAGTAAGTCTGTCCCTGTAAGCAATCCTAGTAAGTCAGTCCTGGTCAATCAGTTCGGATCAGTCAGTCCTAGGCAGTCAGCCCCGGTCACTCAGTCCTAGTCAGTCAGTCAGTCTCGGGCAGTTAGTGCAAGTCATACAGTCCAGGTCCGTTTTAAATAGGCTCTATGTTTCATCAACCCATCTTTGCTTTGGTGGAACTTACGAGAGAACGAATTTGGGCAGGTCATCATTGAACAGGTTGTTTCGGGCCCATGTTGACACAGTAATACCATTGGGACAGTTGTTTGGCACCAGTACACAGCTAGAGCTTATTGGCTCATAACCCAATGTTATGGTCGCTCCTTGTCCCAGAGATATGGTGTTGTTGTATGCATCAACAGGTCCTGCAATTTAAATAGTTTGCTAGAATATTACTAAGCTTACAAACAAGAAAAAAATGAGAAAATCAGTATTACAGTCTATGGCAGGTGAGACTTATTAAATAAAAATTTACTTGTTGCTGATATGGTGTAGAGAAGCAAGCATGGCACTGTGCTTTTGAAAACAAGAGCCTGCATCCCAGTGGTAATTACCGCCAATTATGGCATAAGGTCACTACAAATCAGATTGGGGATGTGACTTACCTAGAGGGCCAGTGTATAGTGAAGATGCCTTGCTCACTTGAAGATGCGCCAGTTTGCTTGTTATTACCTCCTGTTTGTTCCAATAGTGATCAGCAGTAGCGTAGTATTTATTATCTGTGAACAAAACAAATGGGATATAGACAGAACGAAGAGGGAAATTACAAGTGTCAAAAAGTTGTAATGAATCGAACCCATTTAGTGATGCTAATAGCCAATAATAATAAAATATAATAAATAATAATAATAATAATGACAATAACAATAATAATATTAGTAGGTGGTGTAGTGCTGGCACTTACCAATGAGGGCAAACCTCTCTCTTATTCGATAGGTCACAGAGAATGTCAAGTAAATGGCTATCTCCTGAAATGCAAATCTGACGTAACCACCGAAATTGCTGTTAGCGTTGTTTCTGCCAAGAGTGACTCTGTTAAATCTGTCTGTTCCTCTGATATGTGCGACTCCATCAATATTAGCGCCAACAAGGTCACCATTTACAAACACCCACAAACCTTCCTTCTTATTCCAAGTCAGAGCAAAGTTCATCCATTCACCTGTTAAAACCGAATGCTTGCTGTCATATGACTCTTATACCCATATACTCTATATAGCTTATTGTTTTGTTGTTGCCGGTTAAATGGTAAGTTTGAAGCATGGAGTTATCCTCCCTTAACTAGAGTATGTAGAAGATTCTACATACCGACTCTGTATTGAGTTTGGTCCAACTCAACTCTCCAGTATTTTCTACCATCCACTAATGAAGCGACCAGCATTTGATTCTGAAGATAAATACTGAAACCACGAGAAAGGAGATCCTCCTCACCAGATGTCATCAATGAGAATCGTCTACTCTCTACTGGCACAGAATCTACAACGCAAAGACTTATTGTTCTACTGTTCAGTAACTGTATGCTTTTGATTGTTCTGCATAAGTCTTGGGCCATCCTAATTCCCAATCCTTAATCCTGAGACTCATTTCGGAGCGGTAAAGGCGGAATACGACGAGCTCATCCAGTCAAGTCAAAGCCCGCGATGAATGGTGACTGAACCGAAGATCTTTCTATCAGTGTTTAGCCAAGCACTCTAGTCACTGAACCATCTTGCTATCCCCATATGAGGAGAGAAAACACCTGGGATTAGACCATATGGTTTTGTTTGACCTATACTGACCTATATCTGGCACTAATATTCCATCATATTAAGAGAATAAAACCAACACAACCAACCAAAACAATAATTATGTGGACAGAAGATTTAAAGCATCTTTATTTTTCTCTTCTGACTCAAATATTGCACAAATCTCAGCACATAATCGCCATTCTTGAACATCACAGAGTGCAGTACTAACTTACCGATTCTTATCCAGAGGGCGACAGTGATTCCATTAGTACAAAGTTCTGGGTCACTGATACATGTTCCAGAAAACTCTGTGCCCGTTGCCTCGGTGATCGACGCCTCAGGATCTAGGCCAAGCATTACCCAACCAGTTTTCTCCTTGATCTCCAGGGCAGCCCCTTTGCCTTCTTTACCCTTAGTAACACAATTAGATATGTTTTAGCAGTGAGTTTGTGAAGTCTGATCTCCATGCTCACTTGCTGGAGTCACCATTGAAGGTGAATTTAGAGGACCACCCAACTGTCCTAGCAGATGTTGCTCTCTTAATGACGTATCATGGAAAATGCTGAATCAAAGGAGACTCAGTAGGCTAATGTCTACAAACCTGACACTGGTCAGGATAGGAAAGAAAAAAGACGATTACAAGTTATGGAATAATAGATGTATGCCTATGTAAAAGCGCAATAAAGATACGGATAGGCACTTACGGTAACGCCAGAGCTGGAAACAGACGTGACGGAGCTGTTTTTGTTTGTATACAGAGGCAGCCATGCATTCATAGACTGAAGATCCTTAGCCACATAGTAATCGGTAGTCCAGTAGTAATCAGCGTGACCGACCAGATAGGACTCAGATGCTGCAATAGTATTGCAACAGTAAATGATTTTTCTTTTTGCACACAGTAGCCAGTAGTGATTTAGTGAGTATGCTTGCTAAAGCCAGGTGTCTTGAAGTGGGAAGCAGATTATACCATCCGAGTAGTCAATTATGACAGACTGAAATAGTCAGGCAACTCCCGGACCAAGATTTCTGGCTAAACTACAAAGCAACTACCCATACTCCTCATGATGCACTCTGTGAACCTTTGAGCGAATGCCTCAGTAGGTACTTACGACTCATTCCCAAGAATCTGTAAGTCTCGAAATCATAGACAAATCGTTTCCAGCCGATGATGTCACTGATCCAGATGTCCTCATTATGAGCCATCATTGTTAGTACTGAAGCACCAGATGCTACTGTTTGATTCTGTAAATAAGTGGACATTCAATTAGCACCTGATAATTACATCATGGACTGAGAGTCAGTAGCAAGAGTGGTGTATCTCCGACATTGTTTGACAGCTTGACAGGGGCAGTGACATGTCCCTGATCGGGAAGAGTTATTGATATTACAACTTACACTATACACATATACCGTATTTTGCTTAAAAGGCGTTAGGTAACATACATGTTATATAATTTACAGTCAAAGACATAAAGCGAAATTGGAATTTTATTTACTTTTCAAATAATCAGAATTATTATTGACCACATAATGAGACATGAAAATAGACTTACTACAGTGGTGAGTACAGCTCGGTCTCTTGTTGGGTTTCCATTGATAAAGATCTCAATACCATGATCATGATGCCATGAGAAGGCCACACTCGACCAGACGGTCATGTTCTGATCGACTCTAAGCTTATCTTCTCTATCATATGGGAAGGCTGTGTTGTTCTCATAGTGGTATGCCTCATACCAACCTAGAAAGATAGCAAGACATGAATACCGTATGTTTATGTATATGTACACTACAGCAAAACTGTTGCATCTTGTGGTTCAAACTACCGCTGATCCGATTGAATAAGCTTCTTTTGTTGGATTGTGCAGTGCCATATGTCACTGCTCCATACGTAAGAGCTGAGTTTAAGGCTGTCACTGCTCCATACGTAAGAGCTGAGTTTAAGGCTGTCACTGCTCCATACGTAAGAGCTGAGTTTAAGGCTGTCACTGCTCCATACGTAAGGCATGAAATTATCTTTTCTTGGAACTATTCCCTTTGACAGGAAGTGTTGCATCCAGTCAGTATTATGGTAATATACCTCTGACTTCAACCCCGGTATCCTGCACTTTGATGAGCCAATTCGCAGCTTCTAGTATTGTTCTCTTAGCTGAGTTGTTCGCTTTAACCCAGAGCGCGACAGAAAGACCAGCATCCAGTCCAGTGCTCAAATCGGCGATAGAATTCAGAGCACTTAGCTGTAACAAATAAAAAATGTGATTGTGATCCATCAATCATACAAAGGAAGGATATGGAAAATATTTAAATACAGTGTGTCCGATGCAGAGTTCTCTGTTCCTTATATTTAATGGGCTGTGGTAACGCTGAATGATTTTTTATAAATTGTTTAGCGTTTATTTGAGTGGAGGCTATGTAGAGCTAGAGGATAACTCTACAGTGTAGCCCACCTACCCAAACTAGCATTCCCAAAGCCTGTGTCAAATTTACCGTGACATCTCCAGCCAGTTCCTTCAGGTGTACTCCAGATCCATGTCCTCGAGAAATGGGCTTGCTAGCAGCGCCAAAGTTCTCAGCGGTGTTATCGCATGGCTCATAGATGTCTGCTACTTCATAATACGGGTTTTTATAACCAAGTACTGGGGGTTCTAGCACAGCAATCTCATCCTGATACTTGAATATAGGACTCTCTGGGGCTTCAACTACAATGGCATTGTGTGAAGAACAATTGGAGTTACCTTGTTTATGGGGAGTGCTGGTAAATTGGTATATGCAGGAAACCCCTAATGATGCATCATCGAAAATCCAGGATGGCCAGATTGAACTAGGGCGAGGTCACCAAATAATTGTGCTGTACCTCCCAGTGTAAAGAAACTAAAAATTACCAAATCATCAATATATTCAATAAACTCTGGCACTATCAACTCGAAGAGCATGCACTTCCATCCAGGAATGCTCTTAAAATTAAAGATATCCTTGATTTTTTAAAGATAAAATGCACTGTGAGACTCACTGATTGCTCCAGTAAACCATTCTAGGTTCTCATCGGGAAGATAATGAATCCAGAACGCCAATTCATCAATCTCGGCATTAGTGAAATCCTTCATATCAGATCCTTCTTTTCGACAGCCAACATACAGCTTGTTATCAGTGGCGAGTCGGGATGGCAGAAATTCCTTGCCTTTCGAGAATGGAATCTCCTCCAATAGCACACCATTGATAAATATCTGAAACGGAAATGGTTGTCAGGGGCACGCAAATCCTAGTGGGCCCGATGAATTGAAAGAGTGTGGTGAAGGTATTGATTAAACCTGATGGATTGACGTATACAAATGAAACAACCAGCTGTATAAAGACAATTAATTATTAAAAATCAGGTTCATTGTCTTCCAAAGGGATTTATGGGTTGATCCAGATCTCAACTAGTTTGAAAAATCAACTACTGTTGTGTGTTTATTCACCAGTTTTCATGAATATTTTTTATGAGGTGAATAAGCACTAAAACAATTCATGGGATAGCTGATCTCCCAACTTGACTAATCACATTGGGCGCGCATGTATTCGTTTCCAGAGTAACAATCTAACTGCTTACCTGTACGCCTCTGACGAGGCTCCATCTGAATGCCAGATTAAACCATTCATCAGGTTCGACTACAGCCGGGAGATTCTTTTCCACTGACCAGAATCTCTCACCGTCAGCAATAAGTACACCTACTTTTTTGCCTATATGATAGACATAGAAGCCGCCATGACCACCATCTGAAACATTTGTTATATTGTGAGTTGATCTTCCAGTGCGGGTCACAGTCTGGAGATTCATAACAATAGCTGAACATAAAGATGGAAAGAAACGCTTTATCATTCCGCTTCTTAGTGTAAAGACTTAAGGGGTTGCCATATGATGGCGAAGTAATGATTTGCAAAATGCAAATTGCGGCAAATTCGCAAAATTTGTCTCGATGGCTGCCACATGGCTATTTTAAAACTGAAAGGAGCATGCACCAACATGCCGGGACTTCGAACACTTGAAACAAAGCATGCAATTCTGAGCAGTGAGGAAAGCCAGCATAAACCCAAGTCATAGAGCCGCAGTTGATAGATATACATACAGTTTGCGTGATATATGACTGATGTCCATTACATGTGTAAGATGCGTTTGCCATGTCTGAGCCTATTGGGTCCCACACATGAATGAACATCAGGATTTTACAAGCAAGAAAGAAAAGTTGAGCTCAAAAACATTACCCTCGGCATTTCCTGCAGGTTGGATTAGTAAAAGGTTAGTAGAGTCATGCAATATGTATGGAGAATTGACTGCGACAGAGATATAAAAAATACTTAAGGTGACAGTCCATGGGAAAGGTTATGTTAGCATGTTCTACCTGAGGAAACGATGACTTGTAGGTGGTCGGCGCGTAGGTCTGCTTGACTGAATTTGAGCCAAACCTCCATGGACAGGCCTTCACTGCAATCTTTCGGATTAGCCAGGCATGTATGATTCTCTTGATCAAACCCGGCAATCTAAAGCATAAAAATATCCTCATGAAAATACACAGAGTAACGATTTATCAGGTGTCTGTAAAACTCCTATAGGAGCAAGGCATTAGGTAACAATAAGAGAAGTGAAAGCTAAAAACTCTCACCGTCAGGCACTGTTTGAGTCGCGCATCAAACTTGAGAGTATACCAGGTGCTTGCATTATTAATTGAGTCATTTCGCTGTTCTATGAAGCTTCCACTAAAATAAATTATATAAACATCAGACAACAGCCATCATGCAGCTGAAATATGCATGCAAAGCAGAGATTCTAGAAGTTAGTATGGTCAAACCTGGCATTAAACAGTCCGAAGCTGTATTCTCCGGAATTTTGGAAGATTTCGTTAACACCACTGTCCGCCCATTCGTTGAATGACCAGTAATAATCAGCATTTCTCACGTAAGCGCCAGCAGGCACAACGAATCGTTCTGGAAAAAGGGAAGATGAAACCTCAGACCAACGTTCCAAGAAGCTAAAGTGGTAGAGAGAGAGAGAGAGAGAGAGAGAGAGATGTAGACTTTACCTACCTTGAAGCTGCAAAGAAAGGAAATTTAACTGAAATTAAGAAATTATAGATTGAAAAATAACTTTGCCACATTCTCTCATCACAGACAGCAACAAACGCCAGCACCATTCTCTCAAACGTTCACCAGACTCAGAGAAAACACCAGACACACTGATCCACAGCCTGCCCTCACACAGCACTGCTTGGCTAGAGGACAATCAATATATCGACCTTTCCAACTCTTTTGTTTTCCTTATATGGTCATTAGATCGTCCACAGAGGGAAAATGGCCAGCAAACTGTGTGTAGTTGTTTTCCCTTTTAACAGATGAGAGATGCGTTGGGAAGGGGCTAAAGATAAATCCTTGGAGAGGAATGCACACGAGAGTTGAGAGACTCGGAAAGCATTATCAGACAGTATTAAATGGCATAGAAACAGGCCATTAATAATTTCAACAAGGTTTGTTGATCTTCAATCAATTGCACCTCATCTATAATTCATTGGTAATAAATTGATGTTTTGTAGTCAAATGGAAGCGCAATCAATATTTTGTTTCAGCAACGATCACATGACGTACATATCATATGAATTATGACGTCTCTGCCTGCTAATCCTTTAGAACGTTATTGCTGGCTGCCCGCAGCCCACATAATGAATACGATAGAAACAAGGCATGGATGGGAGGAAATCATCAGAGATGCTAATTATGCGAATTTATGCCCATTCTCTGAAATTTTTAACAAATGGAATGGTCAATGCAACTAGCCAAACCCCAGACCAGACGTGCATGATAATTACTGCATGTATTGTCACGTAGTCAGCACAAGTGCGAAACCTTAATCAGAAATTTTATGGAATCATCAAAAGCGCCCTGTTCTCTAGGGTCTGTGTAATAAATAGGTGTATGGTTAGCTGTATTAAAATTAAGCGTCTACATTGGAACAAGGACTAAGCTCTAATTTGAGAAAAAAAAAGCTATCGAAAAAACCATCGCTGTGTGAATAGGAGTCATTGCCTTACTCATATACACACCTATAGATACGTTATGTCTATGGTTCCACCGATGCTTGCGACTGATGGAGACATTCCACTACAAAAATGCAGTTGTTACTGCTTGCAGCTGAGCATGAAAGATGTCATGAGTTTTCTTCCTTAGCATCTGGTCATCAATCGTTAGCTATGCCACCGAAGTCTGTTAGTAGTAGAATATTTCTGCATGCTGAGTGGCCCAGTGACCGGGTCAAACTAAGGTTTATTTTTAGAATCTTCATTCTTCCAGCCAGCATAACCAACTGAGTAACCTTGTGTTTGGAACGGTCTTTCAAAGAGACAAACCACAGAACCAGCATAAGGGTCATGGAGCTATATATTATATTACCCTAGTAGTAGGATCGCATGTTTATACTCCCTGTATTATCAACTTATGGTAGGTAGAAAGAATGTAGAACATCAAAGTAGGCATAGTTAAACATCACATGAAGATGGAAACGTAACAAGGAGGTCCCATGAATGCATAGAGGGTTGATCAGGCTGTGAACATTTGATCATAGTCTCTGTACATCTTGGTAGAGATTTTGTAGTTGGGCATATCATTCTCATAGTTCATGTTGTTGTAGTATTCTTGATCTGGATCTTCGATTAAGCCTTCATCGACTATACATTTACCCAAACAGCCAGAGAGATTCGTTCTGAGTCTGTAAACAAGTGCTCAGTATAAAAGGTCCCCAGGGCAATGGGGGATTTAACAAATGGGCGATGGTGGTGAAAAAAATGAAGCAGCTGCACACACACCCTGCGAAGACATATATGTTGAATGTGTACATGTTCTGCCGTTTATATTAGGATATTACAGGAGACGGGAGCTCCAAAATAGAGATTCAAATTTACAAAACTTGGAACTAGACTGCCACTGCTGTCTAGCGAAATTGCATGGACCACAATAGCCTCAAATTTATCAGTGATACCAATGCATGTCCTGAAATGCTTCACCCCTACATTAGTTTAACCGTCAGTTGTACTACTTCAGGTAAAATGATAGATGGAGTAAGGGGAATTATGAACTATGGGTGTCAGAAGCTGGGTGGTAGCAGCGTATAGGTTTTACTGCTGACATAATGATTGTGGCACTGCCACTCTCAGCTTTACATATATACTGGTTTAATGCATGTAATGATTGTCACAAAGAAACAATAAATTATGTAAAACAGAAACCCAGTGACCCCTATAGATGAAACAAACACTGGCATGGTCTATCCTTTGAATTGAATGGTCCTTTTATAGGTTGTTTTTTGGCAATTGTAGTCATGTTGAACGCATAACGGTGGGTGGAATAATTATGTTTGATCAGTATTTTCATATTCGTTCAACAGTCATGGAAAACTAGTACGCGTTTTGTCTTGTGGCAAGCTTATGTGTTGTTCACAACAGAGCTGATATCAGGAATATAGGTACGATTTCCCCTGAGTGACCAATGGTTGATCAGTAGTTACCTTTCTATCTCCTTGCCCAGTGACAGAAGATCGGCAATGATTATAAGAGCGAGCATTCCAATCATGAGACCGGTGACAGACACGCCGATGCCAACATGCACGGGGTCATTACTGAATGGTGCCGATGTCTTGGCCACAGGAACTGGGTCAGCGAGCGTCGGCAGCGGTTCAGGCGTAGTTGTGTAAACTGTAAATAGGAGGCGGTTTGGGGAACATTAGATAAATACGCACCTATACAAAATCTTCTGAAAAAATTACCCGAGCACATTATATATTGGCCCCAGAC
>Ga0224501_10003161_pt1 | contig 12952 bp, 12 predicted proteins | sample SF_Oct11_sed_USG_4_FD_169105 | JGI IMG/M metagenome (GOLD analysis project Ga0224501, IMG submission 169105) | Sediment microbial communities from San Francisco Bay, California, United States - SF_Oct11_sed_USGS_8_1 | ecosystem: Environmental > Aquatic > Marine > Sediment | place: USA... | reverse complement strand
TGGTAGGGTGTTTGAGCTTGCAGCTGCACCCAGTTCACTAGCCTCAGTGGAAAACGCTGGTGATATCCAAAATCATACAGATCGGCTTCAGCTGTGTCAAACGGGTGCACCTACAAACAGAAGACAACTGGTTTCGGTCCATGGCTCATGTTTCTTTAGGCAGTCCATGTAGGATGTAGCGATGACTTGGTGGTCAGTGTACTGGGCTAGTAAGTAGTAAAAAACTGACGGTCAGAACATTTAGGTCATTGGAGTCTGACCGGTTTGAATTTGTGAGAATCTCGGTCACATACCACCCGTCACACTCCAGCTCAGTCAGGTGCCACGCCCCAACAATTCTCCCAACCAAATTGATTATACCTATGATATCCATTATGGAGTACTTCAATAACTCACCTCCTTAAGAATGACAGCGAATCCGATAATGGCGCTGTTCTCCTCTGAGAACAGCTCACGGTGAAATGACACATTAATGCTGCAAGAAATATGAATCGGACTGTTCACCTATTGTGCGCGTACCGTTATGGTCCCCCCCCATCTCGCTTCGCTTACAGCCTTCCAGAGGCTTTCATCCAGACAGGCCTAGAGTGCCAGGAGGGAAGATAAAAAGGCTAACAATCATACGTATCAAAAAAAGGCTAACAATCTACAGGCGCTGGACATGGTTTTGAGCAGCTGGCTTAACAGTCAATTCTAACACAATACCTTGTTTTCCCAGAGCTTATTGCCACAGGTCTCCGTCGATTCTTTGGCAATTCAGCCAGAGCGATATGATTGGGTAGCTGGGTTTTTAGCGCGGCTCCCAGAAATGGGATGTCACCATCTGTATACACGGTCAGTGGAGCATTAGTTCTGTTTGGACTCTTCTCAGATGGCTCTCTTTGCACCCAGAGTTCTTCAGTATTAGGTGATTTACCTATAAGCAAAGAAACAATCAGACTTTGTTATTTTGATTGGGAGACGACTCTTTTCAATTGTGGTCTGATGACCAAAACGTCAGAGAATAAATACAGACTTTCATTCGAGTGCCGGAAAATTTGTCGAAATTTTATTGAAGGTGTAAACCTATACCTAGAGTACTACAATATAATTCTCGACTGAGCCGCAGCAACATATTATGAGCAGCCTTGTTTGTTTTTACTAATAATTCACGCAGACTACCCTTGAGCACAGATGCTACACACTGAGAGGGTCAACTTACTGTCAAACGTGAAATTGTAAATGTAATTGTGTTTGGTGTAAATCCACATTTCCAGCAGACCTGCCTTGGATTTTTCTATTGACTTGCTGCCTCTATCATCTAGAATATCAAGAAAGGAGAACTCATACAAAAACATGCATAATCTGCAGTAACTAAATCACAGGGATAATGGGTGAAGAGCTCTCAATGATAGAGCGTTGGACCTGCAAGAACTTATGACTGTAATGCAGTCCTGTGCTCAGATAAAGGGAGACAACTTTATGAATTCAGAGAGGGATCAATAAAAGCAGGGCATGAAGCAATAGGAGTGAGTGTATAAAGGGGATTTGCATCAATGCCCAGTGAGTATATGATCTATAATCTCACAGGATGATGCTGGAGACCTCGCCACATATTTTAGCTTGCTTCCATCAGTGACGTCTAGATAACCTGGTCGTCCTTCATAGTGCACAGTGAAGGTAATGCGAATACCCTGGTACTTCTCACTCATGATCCATGTAGCTTGAGTGGCGTAAGGTTTCACTGCTCTAACTTTGAAATCACTTGTCATCTCCGCAGCTAAAATGAGGAGACAATTCAACATCTTGCAGCATAAAATGAATGAAAGTGATTGTAAGAGACGAAAGCGCTTGGCTTGAAATCCTGAGTTTGAGCCCTGGTCATGGTCCACTGTGAGTATGATGTACTCATTTACATGTTATCCATGCATTTGCGAATATAGCCATAGAGTTCACTTACTGCAGCGCTTGACTCATGTATATCATGGGTTTGAGGTGTGGTCATGATAATGGGCTTCAGCTGTGCGTTTAGACTCTTTACACAACTCCCAGGTTCTACCACAGCAGGAGAAGTCTCAGGCTTAGGAGGTCATTTGAATAGGATAGCCTAGTGCCCAAGTAAAATTTAATAAGGAAAGCCTGTATCTTTGAGACTGGGAAGCGCAAAAATATATTATTCAACAGAGGAATTCTTATGGATAGATTTGTATACCTTCACACTCAGGAGCTGTACCATTCCATGTGCCCTGTGAGGTACATCTAAGTACGTAGAACTCCAGACCTCCTCCAACGAGCACATGTTGAGGAAGACATCTATATGTCACCATGTCTCCATATTCAGTGGTGTTTGTCTTCATCTCTCGTGTGGCATTAATGCCTTGCCCGGGATCTTTACATTGGATCTCTACATTGCACAAATGCATCCTAACCTTATCTCTCTCATGGCATCTTTATCGTTGTGATGGACCTGGCGAGTTGGATACTTATTTTCACCATTTACTGCTTAGTAGGGAGGGCCAAAAGTCAGTATCTATGATTGACACGCACCCCAAAGAGGGGCTGTTTTTGGAGATAGGCTCAATGTGAGTATACTCACAGCGGGAGCTGCCATGACCAGAATTTGATCCGGGTTCTCACGCTTGCGAGCCCAGCACTCTAACAAAATTTTATCCAATTCAAAAGTGGGACCCGGTAAGCGTCGCACCGCCTGTCATTAGATAGATATTTACAAATGGGACAAGACCCAATGTGATCCGCACCACCAGTCAGAAGAAAGACTAGATTTTTCGTGCCTTTGCTCATATGAAGTGGCCCCTTTTATTAGAGAGCGCCGAGTTAAGAGAGGAATTGTTCTCTCTTAACTAGATCAGATTCAGACTTTGAACTGACTGACTGAAATATCATTTTAAATTGAGGTTTAGAGAGGTGAAAGGGTCTTAAGATGCGCACAGCTGCATACTGTTATACCAGTGCCTACTTTTACATTGAAGTTGCGTTCCATTCCAGGAAACGGTTTCACTTTGGTCCCAGAGGTTGCATTCTAGACGTCTGCGTGACTCTGTGTTGTTGAACACGAATCCCTGCTCGCACACGTAGTCCACAATGGCCAGATACTCAAATCGCTGTCCAATTTTGTTCTCAATATTGATTCCTGGTCCTGCTCACAAAAAAACAACTCTGCACCATGACAAGCACAATTAGCTATGCGGCTGTGTGGAGTTGTTTCCCTCACTTGCACTGTGCCTTCCACATTCCATTCCATTACATTCCATGCTGTGATGAGATAAATAGGAGATTTAATGTTGATAACTTAAAGTTCGTCAGAGAGCACTGGTCGAACACCTGCCAGCTTCTGCCAGGCATATCTCAATGAGAGCAAGTGACTCACCCGGGTCCCCACAGTTTTGCTTTCGGCAACCTTTTGGAGTGTGAGCATCTGTCCACTCATTGTTTGCTCCACAGGTTAGATTGTACTCCAGTTGGGGCTTAGCACTGATAACATCCACTTGATATCCTGGCTTACATCGGTAGGTGGCTATGTCTCCATATTTCTGTGAGAAAACCACCAACAGATAACGCTCTATTTATAATACATGATATGCAATATGTAATATAAAAATAATATAAAAAACATTACATGTAATATATAATATGCAAATAAAATATAAATAGAGCTGCTATTTTAGTTGACTTTGGTGTCGACAAAGTGTTTATTGAACTAACTATCATGTCTAAACTAAGCGAGAAACTCACGCCATTCATGTCTGAGTTGGGATCTGCTCCATCCCCTCCAATCTTACTCCTCCAGAAAGCATTTGTGGCAGCTGACGCTTTCGGCGCGGGAGATTTACACTCCACGGCAGTGCATCCGGTGGTTGGATGAACACTAGAATCTCCTATTGATGAGGTCCAAGTTCCCCCGGCCGTGCAGGTCAGGTTATAGTGGTAGAAGCTTGCCACAGAGAATCCCGTGAGACAGTGATATCTAACAACAACTTCATCAATAAGTTGATAATAGTTAGGTTCATTGGTTTATTTGCATGGAAAGAGGGATAGACTTTGTCCAGTTCATGTCATTTCAAGAGAGCCCTGGTGCAGTTGTCAGCCCCTCTCATCATTCTTTGCGTCTACTACTTCCAGAACAAGCCTCTAGTTTATGCTCCTTTCATATGGGATAAACATTCTAGCCGAGATTTTATATGAGATGCCTGAGTCCTGCCAGGCTTCAATGGAAGACGGCCATTGGGTTACAAAAGGGAAGAAATAATAACAATAATAAGGTAATAATAATAAGTTTTTCACATAACTCATTACTCACTGATAAATATCTCCAACTAGATCTAAACCCTGTCTGCTTGTCTCCCAGCTCCCATGGGCTCGTTCACTCAGGATTCTGGTCGGCTGTTCCTGTATGTTTTTGTCTTTTGGAGGAGCCCCAGGGGAGTCAAAGCAGGCTGCAACCATCGGTACATACATTATATACGCTTAAAAACTTGCTACTCATCATGCATAGCGATGAACCACAAATCTAAGATAGCAGTCATAATATTGATGTAGGGTAGCCAGGGTAGCTGTATCTAAGGATTGTAAATTTGTTTTCCATTGGTTTCCAATGCTTTTCAGTACATCAAACACATAAAAACAGTTGTCATTTAAGTTTGTATAGCAGCGCAACTTAACGTTAGGGCAGCACCCATGCAGGATAGCCAAGACAGGTTTAACTAGACTTGATGTCCAATGGTGGGGGGGGTTGGAAGTCTCTCACCAGTGGCATAGCACTTGACTGGTGTCTCTGACCATGTGCCATCTTCAGTACATCTCGTCATTTTAGTTAGCATACGTTGCTGTGTCTTGTCTTTACGCATAGCCACCTCATATCCAGTGTCACATAGATATGTAGCATTATCATTATATCTATAGATCTGATCTCGGCTCCGAGTTACCATGGAGTTCTCACCATTAGCTAGTAATATAAAACTTGGTAGTTAGTATTACAAGTTTGGGCTGTTGAGACAAATATTATGATCCCTGGACAGCAAGTTGTACTCAAAGTTAAAATAGTTGATGTTTAAAAGACTAATACCACCAGATTATTGATAAATATTTCATTCAATAACTCACATTACGGAACGGATGAGTGGAGACATCTTATTACCAGTGCATGACGATGCTGTGTGCTTAACCTTACCGGGCTGACTGCAGGCTTATCGGGCTGACTGCAGGCTTACCGGGCTGACTGCAGGCTTACCGGGCTGACTGCAGGGCCGTGGAAGGCAGCCAGGCGTGCTTTCACTCCAGCTCCCATCAGTGAGACATGTAATATTCTTCTCCAGCGTATGATCATAATGAGCGTACCCAGTCTGGCAGGTGTAGGTAAAGTACACGTCGGGTAGAACATAGCTGGCATTTAGTGAGCCTGACTGGTAAGTTATCTTTGCATTCTGCCCATCACCAGGCATCTGACAGCAGTTTCTAAAAACCATCAGAGTCATCACCAGAGAGAGGTGCCAAGAGAGCTTTGGTTTCACTATGACTGTGAGGTCCTCAGCTTCTCCCACTCCAGAGCGAACCTTATGCTGAAGATGGTCAATAATATAGTAGAAATGGCAGAATATCAATAGAACACTATACAACTATGTGCCTATGGGACTCAGGAAGTTAGTGACCCACTCACCCCGTCTCAGTTGCCTTTCCTTGGCACGGTTCACCGCCACAGAATGGGGCTGGGTTGGTACAAGTGTGACTCCGCGTTCTCTGATACTTGCGATTACATACCGACCACTCTGACCACTCTGACCAGGCCCCGTTTTTCTTCTGTTTAGTAGTTTTACACACAAACTCAAACTTGTTATCACAGGTAGCGTTTACCCACATCCAGTCTCCCCCACTATAGATATACAAGAGAGCCGAGTTCAGTATGCGAATAAATTCTAGGCGCATCAGTAATACAGTGCTATTTTTAGTTTTTACTCAGATCTGCCGAAGGCAGGCTAAGGCTGAGTTTAGCAGGTCAGAGTTAGGCCTAGACAGGCTCTGAAGAATAGAGTTAGGGGAGGATAACTCTATGATCAAAGCCGTTAGAGCCGCCAATGAAGGCTGCATCTCCGACTGTGGAGATAGATTGGAATCAAAAACTTGACTGAATAAATTTTGCAAATTTCATGAATATCAATGACCACAAAGACAGCTTGCATAAGCTTATCACTAGTGACTTCAAATCCCTTCGCTACCTAGTACCTACAGTTTCTTAGTGAATCTAGATTTCAGGGCCTATCCAAGTGTATTTCCGTCATTCATTATGGTGCACTGGTGTAAAATGCTGCAACATAAATCCTTTACGTCACTGATTTTACCTGAAGTTGGAGGCAATACACAAATCTCTGGAATGGACTTGCAGTAATGGGTCATATAGCTGTGTCCATTTAGTGTATGGGGCGCCTTCCCCACCAATCTGTACCTTACTGTAATTCCAATAGTTCGTCTCCATTCTCCAGTGGAACAGTGTTTCTGCAAGAGACTACCACTCATCGAAAAAAGTCCCTACATCACACGCATAGATGTACCATATATTCACACACATAGGTTCACCCATAGATCAATTAATACCCATAGCTAGATTACTGCACATAGATAGATTACTGCACATAGATAGATTACTGCTCATAGACAGATTACTGCACATAGCTAGATTACTGCACATAGATAGATCATTGCACATAGATAGATTACTGCTCATAGATAGATTACTGCACATAGCTAGATTACTGCATTATACGACATTATAGCAACTATGATCATTCATGTTACGGTATTATTTTATTTTTAGTTTATATTTTAGTGTTATTTTATTAGAATGATTTAATACTCCTACCTCCAAACAGGACCTTGGCCTACCATGCATGAGCTTTTGGCCTGCCAACCAAAAGACAGATCTCTCAGCTTGTGGAAGCAGAATAGTTGTATTCAGAAATGTCATCTCTTCGCCATCCATGAAATACATGAGGCTGCCGTTGCAGGCATCCAGGGCATCTTTCCATGTTTTCCCGTTATGATGAAGCTGGTAGCAGTGCTTTGTGATATCATTGTAAAGCCTGTAATATTTAGAAAATTTAATAGATGTAAAATGCATTTTACGTAAATGGTAACCGTCAATTGGTACTGCAAGACAACTAAAAACTGTTTCACCGATACAGAACCAGTCTGCTGCTGATTTCTTACAGATATTTCTGGTAAATTTTTTACTAACTACAGGGAAAAAATTTGCTTTACAGTAATTGTGCCCAGGGTAGCTCTATGAATAGAGTGCTTGGCTGGTGATTGGTAGACATGGGCTATATAAGTCAGAGTTCCTCACATTGTCCTCATTCTCCTACCGCCCCAACCCTGAGTCGGCTAAATGAACCAGTGCACATGCAGAATGGAAAGTGCATAGGTTATAAATAAACTGACCAATCAGAGATGACTTCCTGTGCTGGCTCGCAGACAGCTTTGGTAGTTGTGTCTCCATCCAGACCAATCCATGTGTCACTCTGACTACAAATAAGTGTCACTGTCGACCGATTATACTTAGGCTCGAGAAAACCTTCTTGGCAGTGATAAGTTGCCAACTTGCCATAGGTGACTCCAGTTTTCTAAAAAAGAATAGGGGAAGCCGACCCTGAGTAAACTTCTTTATGATACACACCATGGAAATCCTGGAAACAAGCCATTTGTCTAGTGATACTATGGTGCAAAAGATGATGATTCCTTATTTAACTTGAGGTTTAGGTTAAGGCAGGTAGGTTTACCTCTGGAGCCATTGTATGTACTCCCAGTGGAGGCTCTCCGCAGTTAATCGGCACACATTCCGTTGGTACCTCAGGTTTCCATACTCCTTCGATACCAGCCTGATTAGCTGAGCAGGTTACCACCTGCGTGCTATACCGGGTCGTGGGATGTACCTGACCAATTCGGCAACTAACCAGCGCCTGATCGCCCTGGTGGGCTCTGTTGTTTTGCCGATTTAAATACTGTAAATGGACTAAATGTCTTTAGCTACAGTCCATCGCATCCCCTCTGGATCAGTCTTTTGAATGAAACTCAATCGATTTGAAAAAGATGAAAGTTTTTATTGAGACTTATTCTGATATGTGGTTCCTTGAATAGAAGGTTTACCATGCCTTGTATCATTACAAGCTTTTGGTGCTCCCAAGTGCTTCCATATGCAAAATAAATGAATCTATTTTCAGATCTTTGAATAATCAATAAGAATCAGAAAATCCTATATGTAAAACAATAAAAAAATCTGTTTCAACCAAGACCCAATATTGTATGGAGCCAGACAATTTTAATACGTCGCATTGAAGGAGTTATTTGTCGACCAAACGACTGAATATAAGCCGAGTGATGCAGTTCAGCTTAGCTTTCCTTACCTGTCTGGTTATGGTTATTAGGGCAGGTGCTGCCGCCGGATCATCACAGCAGACCATTCTGTCTGTCTCCAGTTCTCCCCCATCTGGATTAACCTCACAATTATCTGCAAGCATAACAAAACTATTGTCAATGCGAACAATGAGTTGTCTTCTCATGTGTCAGTCTGGGCGAGATGTTGGCTTAGCAGTCACCTCATCCACCATCCTGCTATTCAGGCTATTTGTAACTGAGGCAATACCCTGTGTCCACGTAGAACATAGACTGTTAATAATGCATGACTCTATGGTAGCATGATGGAATTCAACTCACATCCGGCGCAATTCCTTGTCCGCGTCAAATACTTAGTCTCGCTCCTGCTACAATTTTCAGGACTCCACATTGACCACGGGCTGAAGAACTCCAGATCTAGAAATGGCAATCGCTCAGCTGAACAATCTATACCATGTAAAGCTATTCATTTCCTGGACAGTATTGTAATGGCCTGTTTGTGATCAAGGGTTAGCTCGGTGATAAGTAGCTCTGAATATCTAGTCCTATCTCGCTAGCGTCCTCTAACACCTGTACTGTATTTGGAGGATAGGGGAACCGTGTCTGCAAGAAAGTTTAATGGAAGGCTCCATATGCGGCTGTTTTTTTATCTTGACGTTCTTATCCAGTTTGCCAGTAAAGATGCATAAGAATGCATATGCACGAGCACTATGTGTGAATATAGGGAACCATCACGCCTTTAAAGTTCATGCATACCTTGATAGTTGGTATCCAGTTTTTCACAGTAGAAGTATTTCACATCAATGGCATTGTCGCAGGACAGTTTCTTGAAAATCGTCTGAGGAGTTATCATCTGTTGGTCATAAGAGATTTCCAGCACAAAGCAGCCATCTTGACCATCATGCTCCGTAATATTTACAGCAGAGACGTGCTCATAATCTGTGAACCTCCGGCCATTAAAGCTGTTGACCCATACATCTATAACATCATGAAGTGCTATTTCAGCCTAAAGACCCTCAGGTTAATCAGGTTCCCCTGTCCTCCTATCGGGATCGGACGGGTATTTTGGGTGCAACCCCCGTCATGATGAGCTCCCAATAATAAAAAACCTCCCTATGGGTTGAAGCGTTGATGCCAAGCCACTCATAGTGCTCCATGCTAAACCATTTCAGAGCTAAGACAAAATTGCTTAAGTCCTCTACATTGAAAATTTCTCTGCGGACGGAGCACGAGATTTTCACCACCGCCGATTACTCCAAGTGCCGGGTTTCAATGGTCGTATTTCATTTTCTTAAACCTTAATCTAGTTGTACGGTTTTAGACCGCGAGTCTTTCCACTCATGTTAAATGTTAAATATATAAAAGGCTACGGGTTAGGGGATGAAGTCCTGAATAAGAAGACAAAGGCAGGAATGTCACAGCTGACGTCTGGTAAAGCTTACCACTTCCATTTACACGCTTCAGGCCTGTCCAATAAGAATGAGGAGTTGTTTGTCTTTCTTGTACCTGAACTTGTGTCCTCAGCATGAGTATGTTTCGTAAGAACGTAGCTTCTCTTGCCCTCGGTATGATGGCTAGACTGGCAGGGAGACCATTACCTCCAATGAATTCTTTACACTTTCTTTGAGCCTCCTCAAACTTCATTGCTGATGGACCAAACTACAGCACAGACTAAAAGTCAGCAGCTTCTACAGTCCCATAATGGTTGCGTACATAAAAATGGTAACACTGAGTCAGTGAGTGAATTTCATACGAATTCTCTGCCCTACGTTTTTAAGATTGATTTATATGGATGGAGTCAGTTATTTTCCATAGGTCTATTCTATATCCCTATTCTTCCAGTCAAGGGACCTAATCGACTAACCGACTGGGTTTGAACTGAGCAGGACATTGATGTTGCCAAAGCTTACCCTTTTATAGCAGCTACCAATTCCTTTTCCAAAGCAGACCCACCCCGCTGTATCCTCACTGGTTGCCTGGCTCAGAAATATTAATATAAAAACAACAGCCAAGTTTAAATGGCTCTGACAAGCAGCCATTTTTATTTTGGCAATGCCTGCGTTGCGCAGTGTTATGTCATAATGTTCTCCTGATTGTTGCATCAAGTGTAATGCCATTTTTGAACCTGGAATTGCAACTATGTACTGACAAATGAGGGGGCCAGAATAGCTCAATTGGTAAAAAGCTTGGATCCACAATCTATGGGTCTCAGGTTTGAGCCTCACTGTCAGCGGGGTGTTTTTCTGGTATGAGGCTTTAGCAAGCTTCTCACCCTAAATTTCGGTCACCACAATAAAAGAATGGATGTCTCAACCAGTGGATAAGGGTCAAGATCACTATAAGGTTGTTTGAAATTCACCGATCCCTTCTCGTTAGGACTAATCGAATCCTCAGCAGGTGACGTATAGGCTGACTGATCCCCAACCAGTAACCAGAGGAAGGCAACAGGAAACCACCTCAGAACTATTCCATGACAGACACCAGAACACGCCATGCAGGTCATGAGAAGCCTGCCTTCGGTCAGAATACCTCATTTACATTTTACCTACAGACAACACATTTTACAGCGGTTTATAAGGACATAGCCTCCCTCACAAACTCGATCAGATACATCCCTACTTTCAAGTCTCAACACAAAAAGGGCCTGAAGTACCAAATATATCTGTCCATTCTATGATGCCTGTTCAATTTATAACAATTGAGATAATTCTCATTATCTGCTCACTTGCTTATGTCAGGGGACCTTAGGGTTCTATTTATCTACAGTATTCAGTGACATAGGTCACTGCAGTATTTATTTGTTACCGAAAACCATGCCTCTCAGTCTCTCAACTCTCACAATACAATACACCAGCGCAATACATATCCTGCTACAGTGTGCACTCTGATATAGGCTGGGTGCCCACTGTACTGCGTGACATATCCTGCTACAGTGTGCACTCTGATATAGGCTGGGTGCCCACTGTACTGCGTGCCATATCCTGCTACAATGTGCACTCTGATATAGGCTGGGTGCCCACTGTACTGCGTGCCATATCCTGCTACAGTGTGCACTCTGATATAGGCTGGGTGCCCACTGTACTGCGTGCCATATCCTGCTACAGTGTGCACTCTGATATAGGCTGGGTGCCCACTGTACTGCGTGCCATATGGGCTTGTTGATCCCAAGAGTTACCAGATCAATTCCGACAACAGACATTTTTTTTTATCGGATTCCACAGTAATTACTCGAGCTTAACATTTGGAAGATATTGGAAACCTTTCTGGATATTCCATAAGTTGGTTATGCAGTTAATGCAACATGTCAGGAGAGCATTAACAAACGTTGAGAAAAATCATCCGCTCAATCAAATGAAAATGAATTAATCTATATTAAAGGGGTTATGACACGGTGGATGGCAGATGTACTTTCGGAGTTGTGTGTGCCCCATTCTAAAAGGGAGGCAACTCTGCATTCATTGCAGCGATAGCGAGTGGTCTTTTTCCACAAACCGAATATCGGTCACTCGAATGACTACAGCTCAAACGGCCCAAATAGAAATAAAATGGGATCTAATTACTAAAACTTAGTAACCTAGTGATCTTCACCCCCTTATAACATAGAGTAGAACTTAAAATTTAACGCAAGATTGGAGAAAACCTCAGTTATAAGAAGTGCTTTGCGGTTTTCCCCAGCCCTAAATAGAGGCTGTTGCGTTCGAGCCTCTATCATTTCGCAATAATGGCACCAACGCTCGCTGACAGAGGTGAAAAACTGCACTCTGAAACCCTATTTCTATAATTTTGGTGAACATTTTCTCTATATAGACTTGTGTAAGTATAGGTCTAGTGTGCACCTGCACAAGGATTTTTCAAACATCAGCGCGTAAGCTGAGAAATCAACTCGAACACCAACAGCTCTGTGTTAATTTCCTATCTCGAGGCCAATTCTGGTGCGTCAACGGTCTGAAAAGTACGTCGCCGAGGGCTCTAAGTATGCGCATTGGATAGGGCTATATCTAAGCTTCCATTTGAACTGGGTATTGGGCCCATTTCTTCTTGGTAGACTTCATAATCTACAAACAAGTGAAGTCACTTTTGCCCATGTCATAACCTCTTTAAGGTGCTTTATGCTCAACATGTGAACTGATTCAAGCACATTGCCATGATCTCAAAATTCCATTTATGTACTCAAAAGCAACATTGACATCTGTCAGATTACTAAATTTGCTCAAGCTAACATCAAGTAAATGTAGTTTGTAAATTTGTATATTATATTTGTTGAATACTCGATGGTACATGCATTTTTCCGGCAAGCTTATGTTTCTAACACAAAACAATGCGACACAATTGCGTTTCTTTGACAGCCATTCATATCAGATTTTTCGCAAAAACCCTTCTAATCTTTTTGCATCATCAACAAAAAATGTTTTACGAAGTTAACAAAATAGATTCACTATAAACGGAGGACATGGCAGCATGGCTGGTCAGCCAGTTAATCTCAATCAGGTTTGTAAAGGCAAAGGTTATACATGCAGGACAATACAGAACCAGAAAATTGTTTTTGCACATTTCACAAAAACTTGAGCAAGGC
>Ga0224501_10003160_pt1 | contig 12953 bp, 11 predicted proteins | sample SF_Oct11_sed_USG_4_FD_169105 | JGI IMG/M metagenome (GOLD analysis project Ga0224501, IMG submission 169105) | Sediment microbial communities from San Francisco Bay, California, United States - SF_Oct11_sed_USGS_8_1 | ecosystem: Environmental > Aquatic > Marine > Sediment | place: USA... | reverse complement strand
CTGCCTGCCTGCCTGCCTGCCTGCCTGCCTGCCTGCCTGCCTGCCTGCCTGATTGATTATGATGATCAGATGATCAGATGATCTCACTGACTGACTGAACGCACTGAATCGTGAGTGATTTCCAGTGACTGCCTGTGTGATGTGTCGTGTGTGAGACTAGCTAGTAGTAGTAACTTGCCAGTAGTAATACTGATACAATAGTAATTAAGTAGGTGACTCTCTCGCTGACCGTGACACTCACTCATAGTCACACTGACACTGTGGCGTTGTCATGGCTCAATCAGTTAATTAAGTTAATACCACTTGTAGAGTTATCCGCTCACTTAGTCATATGGGAGCATGATATTTATTGAATGTTAAAATAATTATATAATTACACTCATGTCAGTTGTCACGCAATCACTCAGTCATTCACTGCTCTTCTGATTCTTCATCCCAGACTACATACTCAACTCAGTCGGAGTCGGTGGTATCAATCAATAATCAACCAGTGGTGACTCGTCACTGAAACAGATACACTTTTCAGACAATTGGGTTATTCATTCAGACAGTTAGGCATGGATCAAATATTAACGTCTCTTGAGTTCAATTTTGTTGAAGGAAATTTAAGTATTTTCATTTATAATGTGATTTTATCATTGTGTATGAATAGTAATCGCTATCATTTGAGTCCCACTGATGGCAAAAATCAACCTTACCGGTTGATAATAATATTGTTTGGTGTTTTGCGTTTGAAGAAGCAGCAACTAGCAATCCACCAGTGGTATATTCAATTTATAATAATTATTGTGCCAACATAGAAATCGTCGACTGATAAATCAAAAAGTAACCCTGGTTAGTTGTTGTGCAGAGAAAAAAAACCATTTCTATCTGTGATTTAATACAATTAAAGGGGTTATGTCATGGCTAAAAGTGTCTTCACTTGTTTTCAGATTCTGAAGCTTTCCATGAAAAAATGGGCCCAATACCCTGCTCAAATGGAAGCTTTGATAGAGCCCTATCCAATGCGCATACTTAGAGCTCTTGACAACGCATTTTTCAGACCATCGAAGCAACAGAATTAGCCTCGAAATAAGAAATTAACACAGAGCTGTTGGTGATTGCATTGGTTTCTCAGATTAAGCGTTTGGTGTATACTAGACCCGCAGTTACACAAGTCTGAATAGAGGAAATGCAATTTGTCACCTCTGTCAGTGAGCGTTAGTGCCATTATTGTGCAATGATAGAGGCCCGAACGCAACGGCCTTTATTTAGGGCTAGGGAAAACCGGCAAAGCACTTTTTATAACTTCAACTTTCTCCAATATTACGTTCAATTTTGAGTTCTACCTGATGTTATGAGGGAGTAAAAATCATTAGGTTACTAAGTTTTAGTAATTAGATCCCATTTTCTTTCTTTTTGGACCATTCAGGCCGTAGTTATTCGAATGACCGATATTCGTTGTTTAGCAGAAGACCACTCGCTATCGCCACAATAAGCGTGGAGTTGCTTCCCTTTAAGAATGGGGAACACAGCTCCGAAAAAGCATCTACACTCGACTGTGACATAACCCCTTTAATAACATTATTAGTCATACTGAATGACTAGTTAACCGAAATGAGCTATCATAAGTTTATGATAGTTCATTTCAGCTATTATGATTCGTCTGCTCTGAATGCACAAACGCGAATTTCTTAAATTTTGTGATTGATTTTTAGAATTAAGCAATTTTTCGACTTGAGGTAGGAGCCATGGTATTCTCAGCAGAGGAATCTCATTTGTGACAGCGCTGTTCTTGACTTATTTCAGGGCGTCATGAAATGTCCGTAACCTTGTGGAGGAGAACATTCACAGTCGCTAGAAAATTTACTGGCAAGGCGTTTTCACCCAAATATCTCTTAGTCACCAACACACTGCTCTCAGGTTGGTGCTATATATTTTAAAGTTACAGAGGGGAGGATAACTCAATGCTATGTATTCACTGCTGCGAACACAGGTTGTCAACTAAGAATCCTAGCTCAGGCATTTTGGACCCCAGAACAATTCCCTGTGAACGTCCGCAAGTCTAGGAACTGTTGGGAATATCGAGCATAGCAAATCCTTCATTGACCGATGGAGCTGTCAATACATTGATTGTGGAATTCTAAGTTCAACAAGTATCGCAGTCAGAGGTGCACAGTCCATTGCCCAATCTACTCTCTACACATTTTCTGGTTTCACTCAGACATGGTTCTACACCCCATACAATTGGCATCTACCACTCACTACCATCAGTCACTGCTATCTGTTTGACCCCTCCATACGCCCAGACATGTGTCATATCTGTGTAACTAGTAACCAATCATGTTTGCTTTCAGGGGTCCTATCCGGAAGTGCTGATGGCTTGGTTCAGGTTACCAACAGACATTTGTTTGAGAATGGGAGACAGAAACAAAGGTGAGGTACTGGCCAATAACTCACAATCAGTCAGAATCTACGATCTGTCGACTGTTTCTGTATCAAATTTTCTATTGGTGAACAAGTAGTAATAAATATAGCTTAACATATAGCATATAATACTGAACCCTCTTTTTAAAGGAGATAGTTCGGAGCCATGACAATGGCTTTTCATTAGCCTTTCTATTCCTTTGAAAATTAGCTACACCTACCTCGGCGCTGCAGTGCATCTGGACAAGATAGTCAACATTTATAGCGAGTCCACCGGTTAGGGAGTGGTAATATGGCAGCTCGTGTGAGGATAACTGTATTGTTGAATTAACATTGCCTCTGGTCTGGTCCAGCTACTTTTTTTCTGCCTACTGATCAAAACTTAGCAAATAAAAGGAATCCCTCATTGCTCAATTTGGGAGTTATCTATTGAGCCAGATGACACCCTATGGAGTGTATACATCACCCGTCCAAAACTTGACTCCTCTTTCATGAGCAGGGGTAAGCTGATCTTAACAACCATGGAATGATCTTGTTCCTTATCCATTGGTTGGGACCCCCATTATTGGTACCACGATGGTCCGAAGCCTCGCAAACAAATTGGGGTGAAGGGCCAGGAAAAGATCCCACCGGTTGTGGGGAGCGAACTCCCAATCCTTAGACTACAATTCTTCACTTTTACACAAACACCCCTAGGCCCCCTGCCCTAGAAGTAGCCATCTCCTTTTGATAAACACTGCCGCAGACTTTTGAGTTTCAAATAAACCGCAACCTCCTGCAAGGCCCTGTACAGTGCTGGCTTTAGAATTCCTGGTCAAGATATGCTGCGGTATTTCAACAGCAATGCCAATGACATTACTTCTTGTTGAGGAAACGTCCTGTTTTTGCACTTTTTATTTTGTGTTTATGGTGGACTTCGTTCGAATTGAATGGTCAATGACCGCGAACCTTGACTGTGAACATGTGATACATTGCACCATTTCGCTTGTCAAAGCTCCTCAGCAAGCGTGACTTCGGAAAAACCGGACACGAAGTGACGTTCGCTTACATCGCAGAGTCATATGATAGGTGTTTTTGTTGCAGTTGCGGACTGAATCTGATAAGGACCTCCAAGATGGTGTTTGTGGGACTCGGATTTGGGGTGCTTGGTCATTACTGGTATCTTTTTTTGGAGAAGAAAGTAGTTGGTAATACAATGAAAGCGGTGCTTAAAAAAACACTCATAGATCAAGTGTTCTTTTCACCAGTCATCATAGCATTTTTCTTTATAATGCTCGGTGTTATAGAGCAGAACAGTCCTCAATGCGTTAAAGAAGACCTAATACAAAAAGGGAAGCAGATTTATCTGGTTGAATGGTGCATATGGCCCCCGGCTCAGATGGTGAATTTTCGCCTCTTGCCGCCCAAATTTAGAGTCTTGTATGATAGCTGTCTCTCCTTTGTTTTTGACATCTATTATTCACATATAAAGTATGAGAAATAACTACATTATAATCTTATTGATCCTCTGGCCAGTATGGAAACTCGGTCACGTGCTGATTGCCGCTCTCAGCTTAAGGTGCTGCTACACTTCTTTAAGTCCATCAGTATGGCTGCACACAGCTTTTTATTGATCTCCTGTTGTCCATTTTATACTACACTTCATCACATTGCCATAAATAAATAAATCATCACCCAAGCTATAACCTACTTGCAGACTATTTTTGTCAATATCAGTATGGACACTCGTGTTGCATAATGACCATCGTACTATTTCCATACACGTAATCCCTGACTGATGGTGAAGCGGATAAACAATGGTGCTAGCTCATGTCACTATTATCATATACACTATCTGGCGAGTTCACGCTTTAGCAACTGGTGAGTAATCTTTCCTCTGCGTAACTCTCATACCATTTTAGGATCTCTAATCCGTCATGGCTACTTATCACTCGCTATGATTTCAATCGGGATCACACCATAGAATCTGGCACTGCCTAGGAGGTAGTTTTATCACGTAAACATTACAGTACTTACGTTTTTTGTCAGATTTATGGGTAGTGAAGCATGCAAGCGACTGGCAAAGATAACTGATTTTTGTAGCAAGCATGCGGGAAGCTTGTTGGATGGATTCATGCTATCAGTATGTTCTTATCTCAAACACACGGCACACTGCTGCCTCACACTGTCAGCAGCTAGGTGGCCAACTAGCCTTCATAATCACGCCTGAAGAACAGAACTTTATACAAGGTTGGATCGGGTTGGCTAACAATGATGTCTGGCTCGGTGGTAGGGAGATCAATACGAACTGGATGTGGACTGAGGGTAATATGAAATACTTCTGCCATACTGACCATCGTGATTCGTGCGTAAGCAACCAAGCAATTTATTCATGAGAGCGTAGCTGGGGTTTCTGTGTGGGGAAACACAGCGGATAGAGAGCGTAATCAGTGGCTAGGATAAACCTACCATCTGTCGGTAGTCACATCATCAGTGAGGGTTCTGAAGTGTAGCAACGCCCATGGGCTCTAAAAGAAACCCTGAAGACTTATTCCTCTGAGGGGAAGCAACCGCCCATTTCCACAGAATTACAATACATTTAGACAGATTCCGGTAATTCAGCTATTTTTAAGTCAGATTTTTCATGCATAAAATAGCACGGTTACCACCACGAGTACACGATCTGCTTATACCATGAAGCTATAACCTAATTAATCTTGAACATCATTTATCATAACACTATACTTAGCATATTTTAACTTTAAACACCCACAGTTTTCGTCTTGTCATTGGAAAATATACTACCACTTTTGTTATTTTCCTGTGTTAATACACAACATAATCGGTCATGTTTTAGGGGGAGCATGGAACTATTCTTATTGGGGGTCAGACGAGCCAAGTGATGGCAATTCATCTCTATATGAAACTTGTTTGCAATGTCAATCTCTGAGTTATGAATGGTCAGACCAGCAATGCTGGGAGAGAAGCAAATCTCTTTGTACCTTCGGTAAGACAATTTAATCCCTTGCCATAACAAGAACTTGTTTCTCCTACTACTACTACTACTGCTACTGCTACTGCTACTGCTACTGCTACTGCTACTGCTACTGCTACTGCTACTGCTACTGCTACTGCTACTGCTACTGCTACTGCTACTGCTACTACTACTACTACTGCTACTACTAGGGCTGCTGTAGCTGAGTTTTACCGTTCCAACAAACCTAGGTTTTTTCCTCGTTATAATGCACCGCATTGGCCACTGGCCGCAAGGTAAAAAATATTTATCAATTTGTTTCGGCGCGCATCACGTAGTTTTGCATATGTCATAACAGTAATGGCCCAAAGCCAGGTTCCACAAAGTTCTTCTTGGAAAAGCACAGCCACTAAGCTTGGAGTTGGGGACATTGGTGCGAAGAGTCAAAGATACTTTTAACCGTCTTTGGTCATTTTGTGTCATTGGTTTCAGCAACTGGGTTACCTGCCCGGTTGTATCAATCGCTTACTTTGAGTTCGATTTGAACAGCGTCTGGCTAGCTTTACGGTTTTCAGTCTCGGTCAAATCTCGATCAGAACTAGTCAAAATAGGTTCGTTCACAGGTGTTGCTGGCCCCCCCCCACGGAATAATTACCGATTCTGAGTAAAGCTCAGGTTTATTGTTACTACGTGACTAACTTGGCAGTATCTGCAACCTTTTCATCCTGTTTGTTCGTTAATGATAATCACTTCCTTTATGCCGAAGAGTCGTCATCCCTCGAAACGTCGCCAATGTCCTTGACTCTGCGTAAATTGTGGATTCGAAAATCCTACATGAAACTTGAATCCAACTGGGATTTCTTCTCTGACAAAGACATCTCTGGCAGACATAAAAACCACAACTTCCATGGATGGCTGGCTGAACACCTGACTCCATATATGGACACTGGTATTATCGCATGAATAATGGGTTGGTTTTATGGCCAACATCCTGGTTGTCACTATATGAATGAAAATGACTTTCTATTCCACTGATAACAAGGGATTTCTTCCCGACCCATATTGCCGAATACAGAGCTCTATCAGCACAGAATGTGTCAACTGGGATCTTCAGTCAAGTTCTTTATTCAGTCTGGTGTTTATCAACAATATTTTACTGTGAAAGGCTACCAAGATTCAGTGGGCAACCAGCATTCGGTTGAATTTGAATTCACACTTTTATACGATCAGTTGCTTTTTATTGTTATGGCTCATTTTGAAGATTGCCATAACGAGAAATATCCCGAAGCGCTTTCACTTATGCTCGCATCTCTTCATGATTGATCCGTGACATAGTTCGCTATGTAAATACATGTATCCTGAAGTTTATAAAATTATTTAATACATGCACATTGTGTCCATAGACACCAATGGCGCTAGCATTCTCTGTGTTTTTGCAGATTTGGACTCCATAGAAGCATGTGATGGGTTTGTCTATAATGGTTTGTGTTGGCTGTTGAATCATGAAGAGATGTCTTGGTTTATGGCGCGAGATGCCTGTATGACCGGAGGAGGCGACCTCGCCGCATTCAGAGATTCTCATATTACCGCCATGATAAACCAGTATCTTCAAGAATATGCTCGTACGTTTACCGAGACAAACCAAACTATATCCGGGTTCACTGATGGTGAGCGTGGGAGTTGTCCTCCCCAACTTAGTCCGTTCAATTGGCTTTCCTTACTGAGCAGTCTGAGTACCCTGACTTAGTGAACCCACGGATGCATTACTTTCCAATCCAAGGGCTTAATGTTCAGCACGGTTGACCAGAAGAAGAAGGAAATGCTTAACGTGGGGCTAGACTCTAAACCTTGCTGTTTCTCTCGTTGATCGGATTGAGACGATGCAATTGTTTTAGTCTATAGTTTATTCTTGGCTCAGGTTAGACATTAATTTAGTGTTCAGAAATTAATTTAATTCCTCCCAGCTTTTCTCTGTATAGCACAATTAGCTTTTACATCACCTTCTGGTTAGTCTTGTGACAAACGCCGTATAATAACGCATTTTATTTTATTTATTTCAAGTTGGAGCTGATGTCTGGATTGGTGGCACAAGCAAACTATGGGTCTGGGGTAATGGTAGGTTTTTGAGTGTACAAGTGATACCTCAATCCAAAGGACCTCACCTTTGCCCTCCGATTCGGAATGAAGAGCTATATAAACACCCTATCATGCAATCTATCGAATGAAGCGTATGTTAGCATCTTTTTAATTGAGATCTCTGAAATTGAGGAAGATAGGAGAACCCGGACAGCTGACTGGCAGAGTTCGGCATTTCAAAAGAGTAATGCAACTTATTCCACTATATTGATTTAAACACTTGCTAATATATTTTTCGCAATTTCCTGATATACCTATTCCTTTGTCTCGAGGGAATCACACACTCGCATACAGGCTGCTCTGTGGCTGGGCTGGAGCTCCCTGGAGAGTTTTTGCATGTGCTGTCATCATTCTGATGAAACCATACCATCAGGCATTGACTTGTGCTGAAACCGTGGGATTGACTTATGCGATGCCAATGTCTGCGAGCAGAGAGAATCAAACAGATCCAAGCCATGGACAGTCGCACCATAACTAAAAAATAATTTTCATGTTGAATGTCTAGGTTAGGAGGATAGGGTAATGAAAGTAAATAGAGATATAAATAGGGTACTTGGTTTATGATCCTCAGATCCGGGTTCAAATAACACTTCCACTGTGAGTATGAGGTTCTCAAATAATTCCTAGCTCCTACCACCCAGATGAGTACCAGGTTTTTAAGAGATCCACTAAATAAATATAATGCTGCAGAATTTAGTTTCCAGACAGGATGGGGGCTGCCGGGTGGGCAGACGGGTGGTAACTAATAAAATTTATTCAGTCATTTTTCTGTTTTTAGGTAAGCAGATGATATACACTCACTGGAGATCTTACTACCCCTCTAATAATAATGGTGAGATGTCGTGCGTGGCCATTAGTAACGAAACCGGAGATCTCTGGTGGGTAAACAGGAACTGTGAACAAGCTAATTACTATCTATGCAAACAGGGTGAGCGACACTAACGTAGCCTAACTCAATTTTTCTTTCATTCTTTCCCATATTATCAATCCCAGTGCGTGGGGCCGTAGAGTTTGCTCCCTGGTTAACAGAGTGATATTGTTAAAGCTCAGGAGTGAATTAAGGTCAGATGCCCTTCTTGCCACCATCATTGGCTTTTCTGGGATCGGACCCACATCTCGCTGCATGCAATTCTGTATTCTAACCAGTAAACCATGACTGCTCCCTGGTAACTGAATCTAGAATACTTATTTCATTATATTTATTCCCTCTCAGTTTTTAGAATAAACTCTTTGGCTTTTAGTTGGCATAAAGACATGGCCTGTGTTTCCCTCTGTTCCGCTGTGCTCCCCAGGCACTAATAGCAGCCTGAGTCTGTGTTTGGAGTGGTAGGATGTGGCTGAACCAGCTGATATATTTAGAGATCTGAAATCCGTGCACTCAACTCGATTATGTGTCGCGATTGTATCGGATCCTCCTACAGTTATGTCTTGGCTTACATAAATAAAGTGATACACACTTAAAGCTGTCATCTGTTAGAAGATCTCCCTGCCCAAACAAGCGCTCTGTAACTTCTAGACCAGACTACCTACAATCCTACATCCGGTATCTACGCATGGCTTTAAATTATCTAAAGATCTTTTTCGTGCCTTAATGGTAGTAGCAGGATTTCATGATCTTGTTATAATTGATGTGCGTTAATGTCACTAGATACAAGGCTTTCAGAGTTGGTCTCATTATATCTTATACTGTAGAAAATACTCTATGGACCACTATTCCTATAGAGAAGGAAAATACCACTACAGAACCTGTCATGATCAAAGAAATACCAGCCACCTATTATCAACTTCCTTCTCAAGGTAGGTCACCACCAACACTGAGCTGGAAGTCATGCAGGCTTTCCTGCCCAGCTTTACTCGAATGTAACAATATACAAATTTGGAGTCTAGTTTGCGGATGTATCCTACCTAATCTCGTTTTCTTTTATCTTTCGACCTATCAATTTTATTAATAGTTTGAGTCAGGCTCTGAGCATAGCCTACCATTACCATGAGCCACTAAGAAAGATATATTAGCGTGACGTCCAGTTACACGCCAGGTCATTATCTGGATTGATCTATAAATCGTCTTGCATTATATCTCACCGTCAGAGCATAGAGATTACCCTCCAGGAACTAAGCTATCCTCACCAGGATATCATTCTACATTCGAAATTGTGGTTCCCATGTTTGCTGTGTGATACAGCCATTACTAGGAAAAGCCTGATTCACATCCTCATGACCCAGTTTATTCGCCCACCGCGGAATCTGTGATATGACAAACTGGAAATTGTTGGCACAGTCTATCAATGATTGACGACAGCTTCAAATGTAAAACAGAAAGTTCTTTATTAAGATTAGAATCAGTAATCATAATGTCCATCACTGGTATATAAAATCTGTGAATAACATCGCCATCAAAGTGATCGATATACATGCTGAAGTGAAACTTTACCTCTAAAGAATCTGATCATTTCCGTGACGTGATTTGAAGTGGCATAACCTAGAGTCACTAAGATCGTGTTCCCTTGGTAAAATTTATAATATTATAAAGAATGATCCGTAGAGGGGATTTGAGTTTATGTCTTTGACATGGGCAGGAGATATCGTCCTTACACAATGAGTCCAATACTTGTTACTAACCTCTTTAGTTGGCTTGGCTATTTTTTATCCATCAAAAGATGGATAAGTCTGGCATTTTTAACAGGATTATTGGTTAGTGTTCCTTCGTACCCGGATGTTCCTGTTCTATGGCTTACCTGCCCGGATGAATTGCCTAGTTCCTTATGCCACGCGTCCTAATTATTATCGACTCAGAATTACTCCCAATACGTTAGCATCCACCGGATTCTGAACTGACAAAAAAACGTAATGAGCACTTGCTGACTGATGTCCCAGAGTTCCACAGGATACTTATCCTACTAGTTAGGCTACTAGTGTAAGTGTATATGGTTGCAAATAATAGTTAAAGCAAGACAGAGTTGTCTGAAATAAAAACAATAAGAAGAAAACATCTTATCCTGATTCTCCTGTCTACTCTGAATAGACAGTAACTCAATCATCCGTCCAAATTGTGATAAATGCCTATGTCATCAGCAGGCCAATCCATGGTAGGCCCAGTATCAGCTGGCTGAAGCCGTAAGTTTTGTTATTCACAGGGTCAACTCACTTCAGTTATTTAGGTCACAGTAATTCTCAGTTTAAAGAAGCCCTCCGGCTTGAACTTTTTTCTTTTAGATTGAAATGTCGTTTTATTTAATGAGTAGTTTGACTTTACTATATTACATAATATCTAAAGATCCCTTTTTAGTCATGAACTTTCCCTGGTAATTATGGGTTTGGTTATATTGGAATCATTGACTCCTTACCATTGGGGTTGCTGACTTCTCATAAGGCCAATCATAGATTGCTAAAACTGGTTACTTCAGGAAAAGGCTATGGATAGTAGCGAATGTGACTGACTAACAATCCCTGAAGAAACCACAATGTGTCCTTAGAATTAGATAAGTGCCGCCTGATCACACCCTAAATTACACACTAGCTCCTGGTGCTTACAATTGTGTCCTTGCAGGATAACTCTATCTAATCTAGAGATTATTTAAACTATATATTCTTTAAAAAAATTGATGATAAATCAATGAATACATCAATAAATAGAACGCAAAGCCATCTGGGAAGCTCAATCCAAATAAAGTTCACAGTTCTCAGTGTATGGTTCATATATTCACCACTGCCATTATACTGTAATGCAGTGGTCAGTCTGACGGACATTCCTGTAGAGAAATGTATACACGATCAGGAAATCGTGTAATTTAGTCTGTTGGGTGTAGGGTCTGCCATGATTTTGCACGGTTTCACATTTTCCATAATAATGTGTGAAAGTGGCAACCATTATTCTGTGACCCACCCTGGAAACCAACTAACTGCAATCAGCTGGAATAATATCTTATGTAAATAATTCGCAGCTAGGAGACAGGTATATTACCTATAACAGTGCAAACGTGACCAACTACCGTATAGAAGTGCCTCTTAGGGGTCAATCAATTTAAGTCATTTGTTTACAAGTCACCTGCCGAGAATTCGGCTACTTAAAGAAAACTGAGAGGTGGATCTCTGACAACTGTGGAGTGATCTTGACCTTTGTCCATTGGTTGGGACCTCCATTATTTTCCATAATTCTCCATTATTTGGTATTTCGAGGTGACTCCTCAATGCATTTATGTCGCGGTGCCCAATCGTAAGCACATCAAACAAGAAGAAAGTTTCCATTTAAAGGAAATGGTACCAGAGTCTTACAATAAAATTTATTCAATTCAAAATTCAATAGTCATTCAATTGAAAATAATTTCGACTAAAAATTGGAGATACATGGATCTTGTGCTGCCATCCTTTATAATAGGTGCATTCGCGTGCTCGGGTTTTTCGCAACTGAAATCCATTTTGGTCGCGAAAAACCTGAGCACGCGAATGCACCTATTATAAAGGATGGCAGCCTGAATCTGCTAAATTGCGCAAGAGCGCGACCAAAAAGCGCGATCCAAAAAAGCACCTTTCACTTTCGGTCGCGATCTGCGACTGAAGCACGCAAACAGAATTCCGCGACCGAAAGTAGACGTTAGCCTAGTAGTTAGGCAAATGTCAAGGTTACCGCAAAGAGGCTTCATTACTACGTTGAGATAACGAATCGCGAATGATCGTACGGCTCTAACCGACGAGTTATAGTTGGGAGAGGACAACTCTGATCCAATAAAAGTCCATCCTGAATTCAACAGCGGTACCTCACCGCGACCAAGTGTTCGCGTGCCCGTGACCGAAAACTTTCCCAAAATTTTGGTCGCGAGCACGCGAAAGCACCTATTAAAGGGGTTATGGCATGGGCAAAAGTGACTTGTTTGTAAATTCTGAAGCCTGTCATGAACAAATGGCCCCAATACCCAGTTCAAATGGAAGCTTAGATATAGCCCTATCCAATGCGCATACTTAGAGCTCTCGACGACATACTTTCAGACCGTTGACGCACCAGAATTGGCCTCGAGATAGGAAATTAACACAGAGCTGTTGGTGTTTGCATTGATTTCTTGGCTTACGCGCCGATTTTTGACAAATGCGTTTGCAGACGTATACTAGACTTGTAATTACACAAGTCTAAATAGAGAAACCGTGCAACAAAAATATAGAAATCGGGTTTCAGAGTGCAGTTTGTCACCTCTGTCAGCGAGTATTAGTTCCATTAATGTGCAATCATAGAGGCCCTAACGCAACGACCTCTATTTAGGTCTAGGGAAAACCGGCAAACCACTTCTTATAACTTAAGTTTTCTCCAATCTTACGTTCAAATTTAAGTTCTACTCGATGTTATAAAGGGGTGAAGATCACTAGGTTACTAAGTTTTAGTGATTAGATCCAATTTTATTTCTATTTGGGCCGTAGTTATTTGAGTGACCGATATTCGGTTTGTGGAAAAAGACCACTCGCTATCGCT
>Ga0224501_10003159_pt1 | contig 12953 bp, 8 predicted proteins | sample SF_Oct11_sed_USG_4_FD_169105 | JGI IMG/M metagenome (GOLD analysis project Ga0224501, IMG submission 169105) | Sediment microbial communities from San Francisco Bay, California, United States - SF_Oct11_sed_USGS_8_1 | ecosystem: Environmental > Aquatic > Marine > Sediment | place: USA... | reverse complement strand
CAACTGTTCCACTCTCTCTAGCTTCGAAAGATACATCCATGTGTGTCGTAGTGAGGTAGAACAGAGACAAAGGAAAAGCTGTGATGTAGATCATTGAACGTAACAAGGTGCCCTAATGTAAATATGTAATTGAATACTAGTATATTAGGATCAGCCATAATGTTCAGGATGGTGAGCCACATCTCCGCATCGAAAGTTTTGATTTTACTAGGTGTACCCGAGCCTGTTGTTGAGGATATCCTAATTTGCTTTTAGTTTGGGGCGGATGCTGAAAAAAGCGAGTCCGAAGATGAGAAAACACCGGATGACTTGGGCGAAATCCCGGTCGCAACTTCATCCGCTGAAAAGGTACCAAATACATGGAGTCACTCTGCATCACGGGACTAATAGAGCCCTGTATACCGTCTGAGTAAGGCAGTATATAGGACCGGTCTAACCATAGACATTTAGTACATATACAGGAACATTTGCCTATGGTTTTAACCAAAAGATGTCTATCTGGTTTGACAGTTGTTAAATCATTTTTTTGGAATCCGGAGCAGTTTTACTCTTAGATTTGTCCTCCTCCATAAAGAAGATAACCTCTTATTGTTGTTATAGTCTACTCAATGTTGGAGGGAAGGGCATCGTAATATTTTATTTTGCAAATCACTGGTGCAGTATTTATTTACCACTGAGTTTCTCAGGTTGAAGTTATACGTGAATCATGAAACAAAGAAAAGTTGGGTTGATGACATCAAAAGCCGGGGTGATGGTATTACTGCGCAGATTCAACTTTACCCAATACATAGTGTAGCGTGCATTTATACAGTAACAAAACCATTTCTTTTGTTTTGTAGCCTACTCAGAGGCCGGTCAGTGCAATGTTTGATAGAATGGCCCAGCAACTCAAGTTCATTGCCTGCCTGAAGATTGCTATGGAGGAATTGGCAACTCTAGCCACTGGTTTTGAGGTGGAAGGAGGACAACTTCGATATCAGCTTTATATCTGGCTGGAGAAACAGGTTGAGGTGCTCAAGGTATGGACCAATTCTTATCCAGATTGATCCATTGCTCACTCTAGCTGTTTAATTAGCATCATTTATACCGAATAAAACCGTCAACCACATCTATGGCTCCAAGCAAAAACGACACAAAGATAACCGGAGGTTTGAAGTTTCGTTAGCGTAGAAGCATTTCTGTGACTGTACAATGGTATTCTTACTCTGTGTAATTAGAACGTGAAGTCTGCCTGCATTTATGCGGCGGCTTTCTGGAACGTCCACTGGACTTCAAATCCAAAGTCTCTGGTTCAATCATGATGTAATATTATTCTCTTTGGATTTTAATTGCGACATTGCCTAAAAATGGCCCGCCCTTGACCGTAGCTGTTCTATGGGATGCATCATGGATCATCCTGGAAACAACCTGCTGACTTATTGATGCTATCCATGTAAACGGCAACGATCTATGTATAATGTAGGATACAATCATATGGTATGATGGATAGGTTACGGCGTATGCTCTCTTGTTGTAGGCTCTCGCTAATTACGGTGACTCACTGGATGATGTGGAGACGGATACAGGTTTTACTAACACACTCGTTCCCGATCAGGACCATCTATCTGACAGGCTGACTACTGCTGAAGAGTGGCAAACCTCGGGCCGTAAAACCTCCACTACCACTCCACGTATGGTGAGTCATCAACTAAATCATACAACAAATATCCGACCAATGAAAATCAAATTACTCCATATGATCGTCGACTTTTAATCAAACAAACTGCTGGCATCTCATTGCTCCCACATAATTTCTAACGTCTACCATTTCAGAACAAACCCGAGGCTTGAGCTGTCTGTTAAATAGACTGGTCAAGTACCCAAATAACGAAAAAAGGTGTTTCTGATGTGAGCGTTTGTCAACAAATGTGCTTGTTCTCTCATCATTTTGTCACTCTAGGCTGCTAAAGCGAATCTGCACGAAGTGATTATCGCCGATCGTCTGGACTTTGAGGCTAAGCTGCAGCGTATGGCGCGCCGAAAACAGTGGCTGAAACATAACCAGCAGTTACTGAGAACACTGCTTACTTACTGTAGTCTGTATGGAGCTAGCGGGGGTGGTCTGGCCTGCATTAAAATGGAACTTATACTACTCCTACAGGTAAAACAAGTCCATCAAATCCAACCTAAGTTAGTAGAGACCATAGAGACATATGTTCGACAAATGTACATATTAATATGACTAATCGCAGAAACAGGTCTTTTGGAAATAGCAAATCCATGAATAAGAAAACGTCATATGTTTTTTAGGAGTTACAACAGGAGCGTACACAGAAACAACTACTCTCCCCTCTTCCGTTCCCTACTACACTTCCACTTTTATCAGCCAGTGTAGCTAACAGCAAAACCGTCATTGTGGATCCAATCAGCTACCTACAAAGCTTCATCGGAGACATGCTTGCCAATATTCTTGGTATCCAGAAAGTTCCGGATTACACCGGAAACCTGCACCAAATCGTCACTTTGAGGTATGCATTAATGTGGATGGTGGCACAGTTTTTCAACTAAATGCGGGTCAATAACTTAATTTCTGTGCTTTAGGGATTCCTGTTATTTGGGTGCCGTCGGGGATAGGATATTTGTATTTTACGTGGATGGCGTAACTAAGGCGGAATCTAATTAACCGACAAATGCTCAAGTGGAGCACCACTAGGCCTAGCAGTGCGTGAGGAAGATACAAAGCTGGAGGAAGAGTTTCACTTTATCCCTCAAATCAAGATTCATCCAGACTGGTATCGTGTGAATTAAAGATAATAATTATTTTCCTTCATTTCAGAAACCTGAGCACAGCTCTCTCCTCTTGTATCTATGAATGTCTGTGTGACAGCGATAGTATTGTAGTGGGAAAAATGGATAACGACGTCGGCTTAGAAGGCTTTACCAAGTAAGGAGATTTTAATATTTTCATTCCGTCCCTGTGTGTATACCAATCACCAATGGTCATGGGTTGGATTCCCAGTTAGGGCAAGAGCTTTTCATTCACCACACCCTCTTCAATTTCCGGTCGCGGCTTTAAATAAAAGAGTCCCACCCATAGAGTTACTTTCTCTGCGGGGGACGCGCGTACATGCAAACAGAAAGTCTCATAATGAAACACCCTGGAAAATGCTGAATCGAAAGACTCAGTAGGCCAATTTTTGCTAGCCCATGACAGCTGTTTTGTCATGGAGACAGGAAAATACTTTATTCAGGATACGAAAGATCTGTTAGTGGAAAATGTTCTGTCTTGCTTAGTAGGAAACAAAAGGCCAGTTGGAAGTAACAGTGCTAAATGATAAGTTGGTGACACGGTTTACCCGTGCCGATTCCTGTAAAGTTACCCGCTCACATGGTAACTGTAGCCTTTGTAGTATTTTTTTTAGACTGACTTGAGTATCCTAAGTGTCTTGTTGATGTACAGGCCCTCCCACATATGAGCGCCTGAAACAAAAAACAAGTCAAACCCACTTCAATACCCTCACTGGGTGATGAACTGCGCAGCCATTCATGCATGCAAGCTCGTGTTGCACATGTACGATCATCATCAGTTTTGTGTTTTCGCTAGCATCAGCACATCAGTGGTGTATAAAGACAGTTGCCTGATGGCAGGCGCTAAGAAACACCACCACCAGCAGTCAGGAAGTGAAGAAGTGCCCACCTCCCATCCTTCAAAATGGCCAGGTAAAATGACCACCAGCAACACTAACAGGAAAGCTATTCATCTCACTTGGTTGAGAGTTGTCCTATGAAAGCTCAGGACGTCAGTCTTGTATTGTCTTGTTTTTTTGTGACACCAAAGTAGTACAGTAATACTACTTCAAGCACAACACCAGACATCTAGAGCATAATTATGCAACCCTGTACCATTGATTCCAGATTATCATTGTAGAACTTCTCTATGTACGGCTTGTAATACGCTGCGGACCTTTGATGCTCTTGTAGGTTGCACTCAGTTGATATCCATGTTGATGAGAGAGCGTGACTCCGACTCTTCCCGTCTATCTCTGATGCTGTGCGAGTCACTGTTTGCTGTCTACCTGTCTATTCTCGTACACGCTCTCACCTTCTATGAGACCAATGTACTCTACCGACTCGCTGCCCACACGTTTAACGAAAGCATGTGGTCGACTCTGTTTGGTGGGGGCTCCAAGACTATACTGAAACAAAGAACTACATCCGAACGTGAGTTAGTTCGATTTACTTCACACACGGGTGCCATTACGGGCTTCTCATAGTGAGCAGCCCACCCTCATAGCAAGTGGTCTTTAGATCTTGCTCTGCAGAAACAAAAGCTAGGAATTATATGAGTTTGAAACCAGGATCGAACGACCGTGAGCCAATTAGTTCAGCTCCTGAGCTTTTCTGCTATCCTAATATCCACTGGCCTCGGCACTTTGTCGTTCTTATTACCCCTGCAAAATTAACATTTTAATGTACTAGCTAGACAGAAGTAATCAGCTGGTGACCAGAGTAATATCTGTGATTGAATACAGGCTGTTTGGATTTTCATTCAGTTTTGATTTATGTAATAACGTCTCCTGTATAAAGAATATTTGACACGTGAACTGAAACTCCATTTCATCAGTAACACTGACTCTATCAGTACACCTAGTAGGTTTTATTTCCTCTTACAGAAGGCGGTAGTCCCTCATCTCCTGGCAGCTCAGATCTCGCCAAACAACGAGCAAAACTTGCCATGAAAGTGGGCGTGCCAGGCATGGCTCCTCCCAAGACCAGCTCACCGACCCCCAGCCGGCCCACTTCCCGTCCAACTTACCAGGAAAAGTTTGTGGCTCCAAAAATGAGTATGGTAAGCATTACATGTATAGTCTTGTGCATAATAATGAAAGAATCTCATGTGTTTCTAATTCGAAACACAAAATAAAGTGTCATCAATACCATGACACCTGGATGGGCAGAATTGTTTTAAGCCCGTTGGGAGCAGGTTCACAGTACCTTGTCGTGCATGGATAATTTACCAGCAGATCACTAAGTGTCAGCCCGGTTTATTTTTAGATGAACTATCTGTTCAGTAAGCCCCATATGAGTACAGTCCCATACGGTATAGACTATGACTCGGATGATATGGAGAGTGACAATGATACAACCGACCAGGATGAAGACATGTGAGTGACATGAGATTTTTTTGCAGAAATTGTCTGCCCTTGATTCGACTTCGGCCTCCCTCCTCAATGTCCACAGGCCATGTGGTACCATTGAGGGGAGCGGGATTTAAGCTTAGTTATTCCCCTTCCTCAGTCGTAGACACGCTCTCACCGGGATCCGAGCTCAACTCTGAACAAACTTATCTATATGGACTCACCGAATGCAGAGTTTCGGATAAATCCGATGTTTGCCCGGCACTATGTTATCACGGCATGCTGAAATATTTGTCTCATTACGCAGTTTGTAATAATGGAAATGACAGTATGTTTTATCCCAATTTTGTTTTGCAGTGAAAACAATGAACACATGGACCCTCAGTCATTCTCATGGTGTTTGATTCGACTGGCGATGGTGAAACATGTCATGCACGGCATGAATGCATTCTTAGCTCTGCTTGGTTACGAATCCGTTGGTAAGAGATGCTTGGCAATCATATAGTAATACATGGCTCGGCCTGTTACACAATGGGAATGAGAGGCGAAAATACTTCATCCACCTTTGGCCTTTGCTTGACGGCTTCCTCGTCGTGACTGTAACTCATTGCCACTGCCTTGCATAAGTGTTTTCCTCATGCCCATAATGAAAATTGAGAATGCTGTGAGCTTACCTGTAAATAGTATCAATGCGGTCCTAAGTTTTTACTAATAAAGTGGTACAACGCGGATTTCTAACGAAGATTTGGGATTGGGGTTCAAACATATGCTTCACAGTACTGTTTGGAACAACCAGTGCAGAATATCACTGTCATAACGGTTTAATAATGCATCTCTGTGAATATCCCAGATTTACCGAGCTGTTCTCCCTTACTGCACTCGGTACTGAGGAATCTTGAATCCTGGGAGATTCAGCTGACAAAGCAGATTGATGAGTTCGGACCTCCTCCACCTGAGTACATACCAGGGCTAGAGATTAACCGCAGCACTATGGGACCCACAATCAACAAGTACAAGTCCATGCTTAACCCTGACAACACTCCATTCAGGTAAGGTAGAGGTGAAATGAATCCGGACTTTCTAAGCTATTCTGTTGCCCGAGAATTACCGCATCGACTTGCAATTTGCTCACTCTTCCAATCATACCTTATTACCCGACCCTCCACTGAAACGACAATGCAGCTAGTAGTTGAACTTGTCACATTCAGTGAACGGATATCATGTTATTTACCACAACTGTGACAATTGATTGAATTTAGAGCACATACCTTTCTCTGCAGGTCAAACCAACATGCGGCCCTACCTTGCCGTCGTCTATGGTTCTATCTGGTACACCAGGAGCACCTACATCAACTGTTCATCTGCTACCTGTTTAAGAAGAAGAGGCGAGTCGGTGCTGGTGATTATGTAAGTACTGCCATCTATTTCCCTAGTCTCTTGTCATAATAACCGGTAATTAAGTTGGGCCCAGTGCTCTCCGAGGACCTATGTGTTAGCAGCTTACTCCACCAAAGGGTTGTCTCTTCTCGGTACCAGATGATCATTCACGGAGCAACTGACTGACCAATCCCTCCCATCTTACCAGTGATCATAGAGATTTGAATAGTGGATGCATACACACGCTCTGAATAAAAACACAACTGCGGTTGATTTTTCCGGGTAGTCCCAGATGCTGCTTCCCGAACCAAACATTGTATGCAATAATTAAACCGTGCACATTGTCTACGGTTTTCCTCTTTGGTTTTAGGGTGATTCGTCGCCAGCACGATTTGGGGTGAAGCTTATTCACAAAGACCCAGAAATAATCAGTACTTTCTGTACCAATGCTACTAATGAGTCCATGGTCGCGCTGGCCACTCATAAGGAGGTACTGGAGTTAGATATCTCGAGTATACTGAAGCAGCCAGTCTGGATAGAGGAGCAGGATTCGGATGATGAGAGCGGGTATGGCTCGTAAGTACAGTGGAGCTCACATGTGCTTGGTTTACATGTGGTTGTTGGTCGACTATACAAATTGTCAGCAATCAATGATAATTTCTTGGTTGACTAAAATAACTCATATGAAGCCATGACAACTGACATTTGATGCGGAATCGACCTTTCGAGGATACCTCATAATATTTCATCATTGTCGGACAACGGCCATCATTTAGCTCAATCACCATGAAATTTCTGAACTGAGTTGACCAGTGGAAATCAATAGAAATTTGTTTCTATCAAGATCTTATACTGTATGGACCCAAACGGGTTTCATTAGTGACTTATTTGACATGGAATGTAGGCAATACAATGCCCAACAACTTACTAACTGGGATTGAGCCTAGCACCCTAGATGATCCGCTATGTAAAACCAGCAATGACACATGCTTTGTGTTACCGGACAAATAGAGAACCATAGTACCACAAACATGATGATCTACTGATGTGATTGCTAGTAATCTAATATGATTATGTGCATGTTGATTAGTTTACTTGAACTAGTCTAACCTGGATAATAGTTAATCAGTCCAATGCTAATCCTGGCATTAGCCCTGGTCTATTAGGTCTTGTTTGACATGGCGGCTCAGTAAACTGAAAAGCTGAACCCAAAAAAAAGGGATGGGACGTGCAACAATACTGCCTTACAGTTGGGTTTTTTCCTGTATCACATGGTGAAGATGGTGATTTTAAAGTATTTCCCAGCTGAGGATGCTGCGGTGCTGATTCATCTCCTTTTACTGCGAATTGTCCATTCAGTGAATGAATATGTGTAAAAATAGAGTGCCTCCCTTAAACTTCCCCTGTTTAATTCGCAGGAATCGCAACGATTTCGTGGTCGTCTCGGACAGGAAGCTGGCAGACTCAGGCTGGACGCCATCTTCGTCAAATCTGAGTCAACAGACAGGACGCGGTGCCTCATTGGTCAGTGCTTTACCTACTTAGAGCCCTGCATAAATCCATCCATCACCACATCTAATGCGTCTGATGTCTGTACATGAATTAGTGAACAGAAATCTTATCTCAATATGTGGCTCTCTACAGAATACAAGACACACATTGGGATCAAAATTTCTTTAACTTTAATAATCATGGTTTAGGGAGGCTATCAAACTTATCAGCTGGCCCGGGCTCCTCCCTTATTAAAATAAAGGGATACTAAAGCTCTGCGTGGATCTCGATTGAACAGTCAGTGATGGTATCTGGTATTGTCTATGTCCTATCTCAGAGAAAAGTTTCCTTATAATGTGAGGTCAACACGCTTACCTACCTAAGCTTGACTGGCCATTTTATACCTTTAAACCGCCTTAGACCCTTGGTAAGGCCATGCCACAATGAGTTCGACCAGACCAGAAATAAATATCGGAAACTGTGGGGCAGGCTGACAGGCGGTGCTGTAAGTATGGACCTTAATGTAAAAAATAATTCTGGTCTTATTTAAGCTATTCATGTAAAATAATCAAGTATGTAATAAAATCTCGACAGGTTTGCTAGATTCTCTAGTCGTGGCCTATCATGCAGCATAAATTCGTGGCTAATTTCTTCACTCCGTTGCAGAAAGTGAAAAGGAATCGCTATGTGGTAATTTGGTTGCATTGTAACATATGTGTATAGAGTGTGCCGTAATAACGAAGTCTACCGCTTCCGCAGTCTCCTTCACAATTATAGTTTCTATTTCTGATTGTCTGTAAAGTTACCGCAGTTGTATAGGCAAACCTCGGTTGACCTTTCCTGGCGTGTAGTTACATTTTCGTTTTATGAGTGTTTGCATGTTATCTGGAATTTTACTGATGAGAACGGGTTATAGTTAGACCGGATGTGTTTACGCGACGTTCACACGCGCTGGTTATTTTGTTTTCAGGTGAATAGACACGGCACACAGGATGTAAAGAAACTGAGTCGCCATCCTATCTTCCCTTACTGTGAGTGCTGCATGTTCTCGTATTTTCTTCACTATCATCATTATTCAATCTCACTTTAAGATTCGACTCCCGATGTGATTTTGAGGCTCAATGTTTAATTGATTCACTCTGTGTACTACCAAGCAAAACATTGGGAGACATTTATTTTGCGGACAACATTGTCTAGTTGTCCTTGATCATGGTAATCACTGTAACTGTGACTGACTGAGCCTTGTCTTTTAGACCTGGCAGGATCCAGTGATGGCTCTATAAAGATATTTGACTTTGGTCATAGCACCCCGATACAGGAACCAAGAGGCCCGGGAATGGCGCCCAAACCTACGAGGCTGCAGTTCAATGCCCAAGGCAACAAGGTATGCATGAGAATAGATGATAAAATAGACATGTACGCCCTAATTATATCAATGATATAGTTTACATAATTTATGACTATGAAGAGATAGATGACATTATGCTAGTCTCATGACCCTTCGGCCTGAAGGGCTTCCTATTTGGAATTTTGGACCTTGCTCTTTGAAAATAGTGTTCGCCTGAAGTAAATTGAGATACCGGCACTGTATTTCCTGTGTATAAAGTGTAAATGTGAGCGAGCAGATAAATAAGGGGTAGAAAGATGGAAAATCGTTTCTGGCTATTGGAGACCGGTGGAAATCGTTTGTTTTGCCATGTCTCAACCAAGATTAAAAAATAATAAAGGCGACCCGACTGATTGAGCCGCTTCACCTATAGCCCCACTAATGAGAGGCGTTGCGGGCTGAAATCCCCACTGCCGTCTTCCTAATAGTAAATCCTGTAATTTTAGTTTGGAGTCTCTGATATGGAGGGCAGTCTATCTCTCTACCAAGTAGGATTTGGAACTAACAGCACCACGGCTTATATGGTATGTATTAAACTAGAGTCTGTTTTATTTACCAGTTACCTAGTCAAAGTTAACCGCAACCTTTAAATTTTCTTTCGTTTCTTGCTTGCAGATGCGGAGCTTGCCATTAAAAATGAGTACGCCGATTAATTGTTTCAGATCTTGGAACAAAACTTGATTTTCAGCAACTTTTTAGTCATTTGTGTAAAATTTGACTGAGTTAACTGAGTTTGTGTATCTGTAATTACCTATACCGAACAACATTTAGCTGTATCTGTAATGAGACAGCTCCGTATTGCTGTACTTTCTTATGGACAAGGTAGGGTTATTTCTACTCTCCTGTGTCATATTGACACAGTATATGGCAATGCATATACCTGAATCTATTCTGATTCTCTCCGATACGGAATGAAGATAAGTTCTAGTCTAGATGGGCATTAACTGATGGTGCGGGCTGATTTATTCATTATAACCTCTATGAGCCTTTGCATTTGCAGCGCATGCAGTGTCACAACAAGTGGACAAGTGATTTTGCCTTTATCAGCTCCAGCAGTTTCCTGGCTACTACTGGATACTGTTCAGACGGCTCCAATGTGGGATTATGGGATACCCTACTTCCTGCTCGCTGTTCCCAAATAACATGTAAGTTCTCTAGTGCTGTCAAGTATGTGGTTAATAGATCTTTAATCTGTTTTGTGATCCAACGAAGAAGCAATATGGGTCAGTGGTTAGCGGTTGCATACATCACCTCATCGCACAGACACCGGCCTCTTGGCGTTAGAGTGAACTGCTAAGTAATATTCTGTAATCTCTCATAATTCAATGCGATGACTGGGGCCCTGGCAGAACAAGGAAAACATAAACCATAAAAAATTATCTTTTTACACCCCCACTGGGTGAATTTCAATGAAATATTGCAGAATAGTTGAGCTGTTTTACATGTAGCTTATGGTCTTATTGCCCATGTGCTATGGTAGTCCCTCTACGAATTAAAATATGAAGGGGCCTTCTGCTTTAGCTGAAAGTTCCCACACTCAACTCTCCTTGGTTTGTAGTGTTTGGTTGATACACTTGAAGCCCTAGGTCAGGTGTGACTCAATTATGCTCAATGCGAATGGTTATAGAAACCAAACAAAATGAGTAACACTTAATAATACCACTTATAAGCAAGATCAAAGTTCTTAGGTACATGGTAAACATTGTGTTATCAGAGCAATAACTATACAAATACATGCGTCACTCACTGCGCGGCATAACTATCAGTACCTGTGACACGTCTGGCTGCAGTATGAGGACCTCCACTGTTGTTTTATTTCTCGCTGCGGCCTTTTGGGAAGAGGTTTCGAGCAACTGTAAATGGACACGCTTTAAAGATAGAGAGTTTTGCATTGGACCGAAGAAGCACTCATTCCGGGCTGGACGATTGTTCTGTTCGGCTTACATCGCTGACTATCCTGTGTTTAATAACAAAGAAGTACACGCCGCCAGCAAATCCGTTCTCGGTAACTCGAGCGTGTCCGACGAGGAGATATTTATTGGGATTTACCAGCCCCGTTGTTCCACACAGTCAGGATGTAGTGAAGTATTTCCGTGGTCTGGAGAATTCTACTGGATAACTGATAATCAAACCCAAATCTCGAGTTTGTCGACGGGCACATGGAAGATTTTTGACACTCCTAACACTTACATTAGCGCATTTAACTCGGTATCAACAGCCTCCAAGAATAAGATGTACTTTGTTATGGACAGAGCTGGGGTGGCCACTGCTGTAGAGGGATTTACTGATCCTGCCTACATGGCTTATCCTATGTGTGTTAGGCAGGTGTGGACGACAACCACAGCTTCTCAGAGTACACCCGCTCACCAGAAGAGTAACAAGGCTGTCTCTTCTTCCCTCGCATTAGTACATCTCACCTTCCTGGCTATTTTACTGCCACTGGTGCTCTAGAGACTGATTCGAACCTAAGAAAGACATATTTAACCTAATTTATTTTACCAATTCTTAAATTCACAAATAAAATGATTTCATATTATTCTGTAGGTGTTTGTTCATCCGTGTCATCTTCACTAGTGCTGAATCACAGGGAAAGAGTTAGAGTAGATGGGGAAGTGTTTCACTGGTTATCTTATCACCATTCAGCATTCTAATAGTGTTGTCTGCCTGGTCAGCTATCTATCACTCGCCGCTTATTTGAAGACACTTTCCATCGGGTTTTTCTGTTACCAAGCAGTACCATTGCAATATTGAGGTGGTGGTAGTATGATGTTGATCTGCTTTGAGATTGTCATTCTGTACTCTGAAGAGATCTATTCACAGAAGGGTCATATACAATTGATCCTTTGTTCCAGCTTTTCGTTGTCATGAGCATGGTAGCACAGCGTTGCTATACGCGCCTCAGCACCAACTTTTGGTTACCGGAGGTAAAAAAGGAGATGTCTGTATATTCGATGTTCGGCAGCGGAAGCAGCTTCATACATTCCCAGTGCATGAGTCGGCGGTGAAGTCTCTTGCTCTCGATCCTTGTGAAGAGTTCTTCGTCTCTGGCTCCGCAGATGGTGACATTAAGGTAGTATGAGTCCCGATATTACAGTGAGCACTTGCATTAAAGGCCCTCAATATGGTGGAGTTCTCACTTCTAAGGCCAGTTAACCTAGCTCTAAACAGTAAGATTTAAGCAAATTCACAGAGAATATTTGACCGGTGAGTTTTCCTTTACATAGACTGCTCACTGGGTTCAACCAGTGGATTTGATTCCCTGTTGCCAGTGTGAAGGATAGAACACCCTGGTAAACTCTAATGATTTAACTGATCCAGAAGATTAGTGTGATTCCCAGAAATTCCATGACTATCTTACCACACCTGAGATGGTAGTTACATTGCAAGTATGCGAACCTGTGGCAGCTTTAGGATCTGTGACCAAAATTCCCATAGATTTCGTTCCGTCTCCCGAGGAGGCATAATCACTAGCGTGTGGACAAATGGCTGGCTTGGTTATAATTCAAATGAAATTGTCTTAACCGAGGTTTATCATTCTCATGATGTCTCATGTTTCATCACACTAGTTATGATAATATATA
>Ga0224501_10003158_pt1 | contig 12957 bp, 12 predicted proteins | sample SF_Oct11_sed_USG_4_FD_169105 | JGI IMG/M metagenome (GOLD analysis project Ga0224501, IMG submission 169105) | Sediment microbial communities from San Francisco Bay, California, United States - SF_Oct11_sed_USGS_8_1 | ecosystem: Environmental > Aquatic > Marine > Sediment | place: USA... | reverse complement strand
TGTTAAATCCAGTGGTGGACATATTGTAGTGGAGTCTGAATTAAACGAAGGGAGTGTATTCAAAATACTCTTCCCACCTGTTTCTGGAGTTCTTAATAAAAGCAGTGACAAAACCTTAACCTCCACACCACAGGCAAGTACAGAAAATAAAGAAATATTAATTGTTGATGATGAACCAAGCCTGGGGATATTTTTAGGTGAGATTGTAAGTAATTACGGTTATGGAAAAATGATCTTTACCAGTAGCACCGAAGCTCTTACTCTATTTAAAAAGGAACCGGACAGATTTTCTCTTGTTATTACTGATCAAACAATGCCTAACCTAACCGGAATAGATCTCATAACACAATTAAGAATACTAAAACCTGATTTTCCAGCCATCCTCTGTAGTGGATACAGTGATAAGATTAATGAAAATGAAGCTGAAGATTTAAATATCAGTTTTTTCCAAAAACCGGTTGATACGAAAGCATTAATTTCAAGAATCGATCAGTTAATCAAATAGTTAACTCATTATTGTGTATGGCTAATATCTAAACTCCACATTATTATTTAACAATAGCCAAACCTTCACCACGTTTGTCACTCGCCGCACTGACCTTATTTTCTTTTTTATCCCAGATAACGACATGCATATTGCCATAGCTATTATCTAAAGGTTTTAAACGATGACCAAGCTGCTCAAGTGTTGTTATCGTTTTACCAGTAAAAGCTTTCGGTTCATACTGGATCACATCGGGTAAGTACTGGTGATGGTAACGCGGCAAGTTTACAACCTGCTCAGCAGTTTTACCTTCAATGGTTGCTAAAATACCGTGCAATACCATGGTAATAATTCGACTACCGCCCGGTGTTCCAATAACCGCTAATTTATCTTCACTTTCAATAAAAGTCGGACTCATGCTGGATAACATCCGTTTACCCGGTTCAATCGCATTCGCTTCTGCTCCAACTAAACCATAGACGTTAGGCACACCGGGTTTTGCCGAGAAATCATCCATCTCATCATTAAGTAACACACCGGTACCTTCAGCAACAAAGCCCGATCCAAACGGGTAATTGATCGATAAGGTTGCTGATACCCGGTTACCCTGTTTATCTAGAACTGAAAAATGTGTGGTGTGATTTCCGCCAGAGGTATCTGCAACACCTTTCAATGAACTGCTCGGTGTCGCTTTTTCAAAATCAATCTTCTGTTGTAATACTTTTGCATAATTCTTACTGGTTAATTTTTTGACCGGTACTTTGACGTAGTCCGAATCACCAAGGTATTCCGCGCGATCACGATAGGTGCGGCGCATTGCTTCAACAATGATATGAATGCGGTTTGTTTCTGAGAGTTGTTCGATATTATAGAAAGATAAAATATTCAACATCTCTGCCAGGGCAACACCACCTGATGATGGCGGGGCAACCGAGGTTAAACGATAGCCGTTATACTCACTTGTTATCGGTTCACGTTCTTTTACTTTATATTCTTTTAAATCTTTTAAACTCCAGATACCACCAGCCCTGTTATTACTCTTAACCAGTTTCCTGGCCACGTCACCGGCATAAAAACCTTTATGCCCATAGCGTGCAATTAACTTTAAGGTCTTAGCAAGTTCTGGTTGTTTAATCACGTAACCTAAGGGAGGAACTTCATTATTTTTTAAAAATATTTTTGCCGCGTCTTTTGATTTCTTCGAACGCTGCATTGCCTTTAAACGAAAGCCAGCCATACGCCGGTAATGCTCGGTGACAATAAAACCTTCTTCAGCAGCACGTATTGCCGGTGCTAATGTATCTTTTAAAGGTAAACGGCCATATTTCTTTGCGATATGAACCAGTGCAGCCGGTTCACCCGGAATACCCGCGGCTAAGGCACCGTTGACTGACAAGCCCGGAATCACGTTTCCTTTTTTATCCAGGTACATATTACGGTGTGCTTTTATCGGGGCTTTCTCACGCCCATCAATCATAATATCTTTGTTATTTTTACGATCATGTAATAACCAGAATCCGCCACCCCCAATGCCCGAACTATACGGTTCAACCACCGCAAGCGTGGCACTGATGGCAATAGCGGCATCAAAAGCATTACCACCCTTATCTAGAATTTCAAAACCGGCTTGTGTTGCGGTGGGATGGGCGGAAGCAACCGCTGCCTGGGAAGGTTTGTTTTTTAAAGCGGCAAAACTGTTTGTAGAAAAAATAATAATTAAAAAGAGTGCAGAAAGTTTTTGCATCGCATTTTTCCTAAAACAAAATTAAATTATTAAAGAGAGCTGAGGATAGATTATCTGCAGGCATAAAAAAAGCCTCTAAACGAGGCTTTGATTTTGTTTTGATTAACCCGCGGTGAGTTTTTCGTATTTTTCCTGAAGCTCATCTTTTGATTCTGTATGATCAGGATCAACCAGGATACAGTCTACCGGGCAAACTTCAATACATTGTGGTTCATCAAAGTGTCCCACACATTCTGTACACAAATTTGGATCAATTTCGTAAATCTCATCACCTTGAGTAATTGCCGAGTTCGGGCACTCAGGTTCACAAACATCACAATTTATACATTCATCATTAATCAGGAGAGACATAAAAAAACTCCGTTACAGGGTCTAAAATTAGGTGCGTATATTAGCGTATTCTGTTATTTAATGCAGTAGCTACTTCTTCGTGAACAAACGGGGACACATCTCCGCCTAAAGCGGCTATTTCACGTACTAAACTCGATGAAATATAGCTATATTGTTCCGCCGGGGTCAAAAACATCGTTTCCACGTTCTCGTTCAGGTGCCGGTTCATACTGGCAAGCTGAAATTCGTACTCAAAATCCGATACTGCGCGTAATCCACGTAAAATCACCTGTGCATTCTGCTTTTGCACAAAATCGACCAAAAGCCCGTCGAACCGAATCACGTCTACATTAGCGACATCAGCAAGCACATCTTTAGCCATGGCAACACGTTCTTCGGCACTGAAAACCGGTTTTTTCGCCCCATTCTGGCCACCTGTGGCCACCGCAAGGATAACCCGGTCAAAAATACGCGATGCGCGCTGAACTAAATCACTGTGCCCATTGGTAATGGGATCAAATGTTCCCGGATAAATAGCAGTTATATTCACAGTGAAGAGCCTTTTAGACGATTTATAAAACAGCCATTTTAGCTTATTGCCAGGATTAATTTAAGCACAATCAAATTTCTTAACGCGTTAACTAGCTTCGCTGAAATAAAAAGTAATTTACTTCGCCCGCCGTTTTCTCTTTTAGCTTTACCCAGTTCAGCGGTAATTCCGGCAATGACTGACGCTTTTCAATCTCCAGGTAGAGCATGGTGTTTTCTTTGAGCCAGCCATGTTCTTCAAGTAGTGGTACTGCTTTTTCCATTAAATCTAAATGATAAGGGGGATCGAGAAAAACCAGGTCATATGCTTGTGGCGTATTTTTTAAAAATTTCACACTGTCATTTTGGATGACTTCTGCCCTGTCATTTGCATTAAGCAAATCAAGATGAGCCTGTAACGCCTGGGTCACTTTTTTATGGCTATCGACAAAGGTGGTAAAGGAGGCACCACGGGATAATGCTTCTAATCCCAGCGCACCGCTACCGGCAAATAAATCCAGGCAGCGGGCATCATGAATAATAGGCATTAACCAGTTAAAAATTGTTTCGCGAACACGATCCGGGGTCGGGCGTAAATTAGGGGCATCAGGGAAACGTAGTTTACGGCCGCGCCATTCACCGCCAATAATACGGAGTTGGTTACTACCTTTAGTCATTTATCGTTCTGCTTTAAGCCGTTTAGTTTGCGCGACGACCCACGGTCACGGTAAACATTTTATCCGGGACGATACGCCGTTTTAAAGTTTCTTTAATTTCAGCCAGGGTAACCGCTTCAATACGTTGATTAAAATCTTTTAAATAACTCAGGGGTAAATTATAAAAACCAATCATACCTAAATAACCAGATATGTCTTTATTACTGTCAATCCGTAAAGGAAAACCACCGGTGATATTTTTCTTGGCATGTAACAGTTCTTTTTCTGTCGGCCCTTTATCCACGTAGTTTGTTAAAGTTTCTTTTAAAACATTCAGTGCTTCAGCTGTTTGCCCATTGCTTGTTTGCATGCCAATAACAAACGGCCCACGTTTTAACATCGGTGCAAAGTAACTGTAACTGCTATATGCCAGGCCACGCTTCTCACGAATTTCTTGCATGATACGTGAACCAAAACCACTGCCACCTAAAATATGGTTTGCAACATACAGTGTAAAATAATCTTTATCTTTTCGATGTATGCCCGGTTGCCCTATCATGATATGTGTCTGGGTTGAAGGAAATTCATGGTGGACACTCGAAGCAGATTTCAGATCTTCGACCACAGGTAGTGGCTTCGCTTTTTTACCTGCTGGCAATTTACCCACAATTTTTTCCGCAAGTGATTCTGCTTTTTTTCTGTTTAAATCGCCGACAATAGTAACTAACGCATTACTGGCAACATAATACTTTTTGTAAAAACGAATCAAGTCTTTACGGCTTAACTGCTTTACACTCTTGACTGTTCCAATACCCGGCATGGCATAAGGATGATTTTTATATAATCCTTTATTGAACGTTTCATTAGCAATTGTAGAAGGGGACTGTTTACGTCCTTCAAAACTAATTAATAATTGCTTTCGTACGCGTTCAAGCTCTGTCTTATCAAAAGTAGGGGCATTAATCACTGCATACATAGTGGCAACAGCTTTATTAAACCATTTTTCATCATTTAAAGTTCTTAAGCTGATCGATGCGTTATCTTTAGATGAACCTGAACTAAAATGAGCACCAATACTCTCAAAACGTTCTGAAATATCATCTACGCTTAAGTTTTTATTTCCTAGTCTTGCACCATGACTTAACATACCACCGGTTAATTTTGCGATACCCGGCTTATTACCATCACGCACACTACCAGCATCAAAAACCACCTGCACATCAACCATGGGTAATTCAGGTGCATAAACATATAATACCCGTACACCGTTACTGGTTTTCCATTCTTTTATATCGACAGCCTTATGATTTGTTGTCTCGATACTTTTTATTGAACTTGTTGCACAACCTGCTAAAGCTAAAAAAGAAACGACCAGCAGCAACGGAAAAAAATTATTTTTAACTAACATTTTTATACTCTTTGAAAATCTTTATTTTTAATGATTTAATGACGCACACTAACTGCAGTATGTCGTTTCCCGGATTTAAGTGGCTGAGGATCAAGTACCGCGACAGTCAGGGTATCCTTAACCAGGTATTTTTTTGCCACCGCCTGGATCTGTTCGGCAGTAACCTCTCGAATACGTTTTGTATATTCACTGTTTAAACGCCAGTCCAGCCCGACGGTTTCCAGCATACCAATTTGCATAGCCTGGTAAAAAACAGAATCCTTTTCATAAACTTTTTCTGCAACTGCCTGCGCTTTAATCCGTTCAAGCTCCTTGTCAGTTACACGTTTATTTTTAATTTTTTCGATTTCTTTATTAATCGCTTGTTCAAGTTGTTTTACACTGTAACCTTTAGCTGGTGTACCATCGATTAAAAACATTTCGTTAAGACGGGAAAATAAACCGTAACCGGTATCAGCACTAACCGCGATTTGCTGTTTACGCACCAGTGATTTTGAAAAACGTGAACTACTGCCTCCACTTAATATATAAGCCAGCACATCAAGTGCATAAGGTTCCCATTTTTCTTTTGCTGTTTTATAAGAAGGAACTTTATAACCCATCACCATGTAAGGTAAGCGTGCCGGCGCTTTAACCGTAATACGGCGCTGACCTTTTTGCTCTGCATCCAGGCGGGGTTTGGTTGAAGCAATCTCAGAAGGTTTGATGTCAGCAAAATATTTTTTTGCTAATGAAAAAACTTCCTCGGCACTGACATCACCCACAACCACCAGGGTTGCATTATTTGGTGCATAAAACTTCTGATACCATTGCCTTAAATCTGTGACCTGCATATTTTTCAAATCATTCATCCAGCCAATGATGGGTTGATGATACGGGTTGTTGCTATACGCAGTTGCGTAAAACTGTTCAACGGTTAACGCGGTTGCTTTATCTTCAGTCCGCATGCGGCGTTCTTCCATAACCACGGCCAGTTCTTTTTTAAATTCTTTTTCTGGTAACAGCAGGTTGCGCATACGATCTGCTTCCATTTCAAAACTGACTTTTAAACGGCTCTTTTCTAATTGCTGAAAGTATGCAGTAAAATCTTTGCCGGTAAACGCGTTTTCACGGCCACCATTTTCAGCAATAATGCGTGAAAACTCACCGGCAGGATGTTTTTCAGTTCCTTTAAACATCATATGTTCTAAAACATGGGAAACACCGGTAATACCACTGTGTTCATAGCTTGAGCCCACCTTGTACCAGACCTGTGAGACAACGATCGGCGCGCGGTGATCTTCCTTAACCAGAACTTTCATACCATTTGCCATTTTAAACTCATGAACATCGGCTGCCGCGAAGGCAATATTCCCTGGCAATACTCCCGCAAGACAAAATGCTACAAATCCCAATAAGCTGTTTCTCATTTAACCTTATTCCTTAAATTAACATCGATACTTTACTACTCTTATTTGCCGTGAAGACTTACTCAGAAAAGCGGCAAGTGGTAGGATAGCGTTTTATTTAACCAATTTCATAACAATTTCTACGACCAGCAGATTAATGTTTAGTTTCCTAAAAAAAGATAAATCCAGCACTGCGAAAACACAAAATGAGCAGGAACCATCAACTGCTCAGACCGGTGGTTTTTTTAACCGGCTCAAGCAGGGCTTAAGCCGAACACGTCACGGTCTAACGGATGGCCTGGCGAACCTCGTTCTAGGTGCCAAATCCATTGATGATGATTTGATGGAGCAAATTGAAGATATCCTGATTACCGCTGACCTCGGAATGGATGCCACCATGCGCATCAGCCAAAACCTGCTACAAAAAGTCTCACGCAATGAATTAAAGGATCCAGAAGCTCTATTTGTTGCCCTCCACGATGAAATGCAGACCATACTTGCCCCATGTGAACAACCTTTAGTAATCCCTGAACAGGATACGCCTTACGTTATTCTTGTTATCGGGATTAATGGTGCAGGTAAAACCACGACCATTGGTAAACTGGCTAAGCGCCTGCAAAATGAAGGTAAGTCAGTGATGCTTGCCGCGGGTGATACCTTTCGTGCTGCTGCAGTTGAACAACTCCAGGTATGGGGTGAACGCAACCAGATTCCGGTTATCGCACAACACGATGGTGCCGACAGTGCCTCGGTTATTTTTGATGCACTCGAATCTGCGCGTTCAAAAAATATTGATGTCTTAATTGCCGATACCGCGGGTCGCTTACACACGCAAAGTAACCTGATGGAAGAATTGAAAAAAGTGAAACGTGTAATGAGCAAGCTTGATGAAGCAGCACCGCATGAAGTTATGCTGGTGCTTGATGCCGGTACCGGCCAGAATGCGCTTAACCAGGCCGAACAATTTAACCACGCCATGCAACTTACCGGGATTACGCTTACCAAGCTCGACGGTACTGCGAAAGGCGGTGTGATTTTTGCGCTTGCGCATAAACTTGGCTTACCCATCCGTTTTATCGGTGTGGGTGAAGGTATTGAAGACCTGCGTACTTTTAATGCCAAAGATTTTGTTGATGCGCTATTCGATGAAGAGGGATAAGTAAACAATCACTTCCTTTCGATATTCTTTGTGTCACTGGTAACAAAACAAAGCAAGAGCCACCGGATGAACTGTGAAACAGTGCTATAGTGTGGTAAAAACAGGTACTTATTATAATAAGAAAAAACAAAACCTATGATTCGTTTCATTAATGCCAGTAAACGCTATAGTAGTGGCTTTGATGCACTACAAAATGTGAACTTTCACATTACTCCCGGTGAAATGGTTTTTTTAACCGGCCATTCTGGTGCCGGCAAAAGTTCCTTGTTAAAACTGATAGCATTACTCGAACGTTCAAGCCGCGGCCAGGTAATCGTTAATAACCAGAACCTGAGTAAAGTATCACGCCGACGCATTCCCTATTTTCGACGTAACATTGGCATTATCTTTCAGGATCACCAACTGCTATTTGATCGCACTGTTTACGATAATGTTGCCCTACCCCTTATTATTGCGGGCTACTCTCGCCGTGACATTGCTAAACGTGTCCGTGCCGCGCTGGATAAAGTTGGCTTACTGAGTAAAGAAAAAAAATACCCGGTTACGTTATCGGGTGGTGAACAACAACGCGTCGGTATTGCCCGTGCCGTGGTAAATAAACCGCCGTTAATTCTTGCTGATGAACCTACCGGCAATTTAGATCCTGAACTCTCTGCTGAAATTATGGGACTATTCCAGGACTTTAGTGATGTAGGTGTAACGGTATTAGTCGCAACCCATGATATCGCGTTAATTTCGGAGTTACCTTACCGCACTCTTACGCTCAAAGCGGGAAAGCTTGTTAACGATAGTCAGCCTGTCTCATGAATACCAGGTATACAGCAAGCGAGATACATGCAAGTCCGGGCTTTATTACATTAATAAAGTCTTACTTTATTCGTCATGCCCAGGTATTTTTTTATAGCCTTGGCCAGTTAAGTCGCACCCCGGTTTCAACCTTAATGACCTGCATGGTAATTGGTATTGCGTTAGCACTACCCACCGGCCTGCATACTTTATTAAGTAACGCACAACAACTCAGTGGTGGCTGGGAAAACACGGCACAGATATCTGTTTTCTTAAAAAAGAACGTAGCAGAATCACAGGCAAAAAAAATCAAGGCTGATATTGAAAGCTGGCAAAACGTGACTTCAGTACATTACATTAGTCGTGAACAGGCTTTAAAAGAATTTCAAAATTTATCCGGGTTTGGTGATGCTTTAAAAGCATTGAATAGTAATCCTTTACCTTCCGTGCTGATTGTTAAACCTGACTTAACTTCAAGCACAAATGAAATAACCACAAAAAATTTATTAACTAAACTTCGCCAACTCCGGCAAACAGATAAAGCACAACTTGATATGCAATGGGTTCGACGCCTCTATGCCATTATGAATATTGTTGAGCGTGGCGTTCAGATTCTTGGCTTTTTACTGGCGCTGGCTGTGTTACTGGTGGTAGGCAACACCATTCGTCTCGCTATTCAAAATCGGCGTAAAGAAATTGTTGTGATGAAACTCATCGGTGGCACCGATGCTTTTATTCGCCGTCCTTTTCTTTATACAGGCTTCTGGTATGGCCTGTTCGGTGGACTCATCGCATGGCTGCTGGTCAGCTTTACTATTTTGAGCATCAGTAACCCGGTTGAGAAATTAACCTCGCTTTATCAAAACCAGTTTGAACTCAACAATATTTCTTTAACTACAACTATGTTGTTATTGCTGATTAGTATATTACTCGGACTAGCCGGTTCATGGTTTGCTGTAGGCCGTCACTTACGTGAAATAGAACCACAATAATTTTCTTCTTAAGCGTGAATTAGCACTTAAAACGGTAAAAAACTACACTTTTAGATTTCGTTTACCGATATACTAACCACTAAATAATTTTATTAATAGCAACTCAAAGAAAACTGATTTACAGACATGACTGAAAAAATTACACGCATTTTAGTCGTTGATGGCTCAACCGTATCACGTCAAATTTTGTCTCGCATACTTCGTGATGAAATGACTGATATCGAAGTGGATAGCTGCAAAACTGGTGAGGATGCCATCCAGAAAATGCAGGATACCAATTATGATCTCATTACCACGGCACTGCTGTTACCGGACATGGATGGATTAAAGTTATGCCGTAATATTCGCAACTCAAATACCAGTAACCACCAATACACCCCGGTCATCGTTGTTTCTGGTGATGCCGATGAACGTTTACTGCAAGAAGGCTTCAAGGCCGGCGTTACTGATTACTTTGATAAATCTAATGGTTATAAAGCCTTCGGACATTTCATCAAATCATTTCTACAACGTAATGCCAGCCTGGTTGGTCATATCCTGTTTATTGAAGACAGTAAAACCGCGGCCGCGGTCGTCTGTAAAATCCTAGACAAACATGGCCTCAAGGTCACGCATACGGACTCAGCCGAAATGGCAATGCGTATGCTCGAGCTGCAGCGCGATAATGATGATATTCCCGATCCGTTTGACCTGGTAATCACAGATTTTTACCTTAAGGGAGAATTGACCGGCGGTGACCTGCTTTATGCCATCCGCGCCCGCTTCCATTACTCACAGCAGGAGTTACCCGTTCTGGTGATCACGGGTAATGATGATCAAAAAACCCAGGTTGAAGTATTCCATGCTGGCGGTAACGACTTCGTCTCGAAACCGATTTTAGAAGAAGTCATTATGGCCCGCATCAGGCTACTGCTGTTGATCCGTCACCAGTTTGAAACCCTGAAAAAACAGGCTGAAGACATGCGCTGGATTGCTGCAACCGATAGTCTCACCGGTGTACGTAGTAAGCGCTACCTGGTTGATAATGGAGAAGACTACATCCAGAACACGGCTAATCAACCGGTGTGGGCAATGCTTATCGACATTGATTTTTTCAAAACAATTAATGACAAACTTGGTCATATTACCGGCGATCATGTACTGGCTGAACTGGGGTCAAAACTCACCAAAACTTTCCCTTCAGATATGGTTGTACGCTTTGGTGGTGAAGAATTTTCAGTCCTGATGAAAAACATGACCCATGATGAGGCCCTGGAGAAGGCAGAAATGCTCAAAAATGAGATCGCTGTGCTTAAACCTGCAGATGTTGAATTGACTATCAGTATCGGCCTTGCAAGCATGCAGGACCACCCCGAGAGTAACCTGACCCAAATACTAGCCCTGGCAGACAAAGCCTTATACCACTCCAAGGAAAGAGGACGAAACTGCGTTTCATATATCTCGGCAGAGGGCAAAAGTATCTCACCTTTTAGTGATAAAGCAGATAAATAACCCCACGATTCATCCATTTTTCAAATAAAATCAATAATTTACATTTTTTTTACAAATTGAACTTCTTTAAAAGTTGGCACTCTAACCTTTCGAGTGCTAATATTCGTTAGCGCTAATATTGATTCATAATGAAGCAAGGGGTTAGACAAATGAGCAAGAGTCTTCAATTACAGTTTGCAGTTCCGTCAGGAAGCCTGGAATCTTATTTACAGGCTGCGAGAAACATTCCAATTCTCAGCGCCGAAGAAGAACATGATCTCGCTGTTCAACTACAAGAGAATGGCGACTTAGAAGCCGCTCAAAAATTGGTTTTATCACATTTACGATTTGTTGCTCACATTGCACGCAGCTATAACGGCTATGGTTTGGCATTAGCTGACCTGGTACAGGAAGGCAACATTGGCTTAATGAAAGCCGTTAAACGTTTTGATCCAACAGTTGGTGTACGTTTGATTTCTTTCGCTGTTTACTGGATTCGTGCTGAAATTCATGAGTTTATTTTACGTAACTGGCGCATTGTTAAAGTTGCAACAACTAAAGCACAGCGTAAATTATTCTTTAACTTGCGTAGTCAGAAGAAACAACTCGGCTGGTTTAATGATGACGAAGTCAGTTCTGTTGCAGACGAACTCGGTGTAAAACGTAGTGATGTTCTTGAAATGGAAAAACGCTTAAGTGGGATGGATATTGGCTTTGATGGTCCGGACGATAATGATGATAATATTTTGCCTGCACCAGCAAATTACCTTGAAGATAACTCACTGGAACCTTCGCAGCTAATTGAGCAATCTGACTGGTCTAAAAACCAGGAAACGCGTTTATATTCAGCCTTAAAGGATCTCGATGAAAGAAGCCGCGATATCCTGCAACAACGCTGGTTAACAGAAAATAAATCGACCTTACATCAGCTTGCTGATAAGTATGATGTTTCTGCCGAACGTATCCGCCAGCTTGAAAATAATGCGATTAAAAAGCTTCGCCATGCAATTGGTGAAGCAGCCTGAACATTTTCGCTTAAATTAAAAAGCCTCTTTTTTTAAAGAGGCTTTTTTTTGCTTTTCAAATATTCATAAGACGTTTAAAAAAATGAAGAACATTGAAGCAGCTATCTCCCTGGCAACGACCTACTTTTCTTTATTTATATCATCGACTTCAGTTTTTGCACGTGCTTTTTCCTTATCTAAGGATTGCTTTAATTTATACATTTCATTTTTAACACGCTGCTCACCCTCTTTTTTTCCACCTTCATACATAGAAGAAAATTCTCCCATCATATTCTCAATTGTTTCTGTTGCTGAAGCTAACTGTTTTTCCAGTGAGGTATTTTCAATACGCAGAGCTTCATTTTCTTTTCGTAACTGCAATTCACGTGAGTCCCTGTTTTTATCTGCCACCTGGTGTCCTTTTAACGTTAACATCCGGACATAATCATTCAGCAAAGTATTGATATCACTAACCGTTAATTTTAATAAACTGGTATCTTTTTCAATGGCAACACTGACAAGGTGTTCATAAAGTTTTTTTTCATTACTGATTAAAGAATCAACATTGAAATCAATTTTATTATCTTCTAAATCAAATTCATTTTTAAAATGTTCAGTTAACCGATCTTTCTGTTTTGGTAACACCTGCTTAATATGCTTTACCAATTCACGGGTATTTTTCCCATCTTTTTTCAGTTTATAAATAAAATAGATTACCCAGCCAATCAGGAGCAACAGCAAAACTCCACCCAACTCAGCAAAAATTATAGTGAAACTTAACAATGAATCACTCATCGTGAGTAGTTATCCTTTTCTTATTTACTGCCGGTATCATGACTGACACTATCTTCATCCATTTCATCTCCAAGGCTGGCTGCCATTTTTTCCTTACGCCGCTTGAGATAAAAATAACCACCGCCAAGCACACCAACAATAAGTAAGTTACCGACTACGATAGACATTATTATTAACGTCCAGTTAATTTCATTTTCTTTCTTATCCTTATTT
>Ga0224501_10003157_pt1 | contig 12959 bp, 11 predicted proteins | sample SF_Oct11_sed_USG_4_FD_169105 | JGI IMG/M metagenome (GOLD analysis project Ga0224501, IMG submission 169105) | Sediment microbial communities from San Francisco Bay, California, United States - SF_Oct11_sed_USGS_8_1 | ecosystem: Environmental > Aquatic > Marine > Sediment | place: USA... | reverse complement strand
TTATTTTCATCAATGAATGGTGTTAAAACTTTATAGTGATTATTATCTTGATATAAGAAAATATTTTTATTTTTTATATACTTTCCTTTTGTGATTATTTTTGTATATTCTAAATTTTCTTTTTTTTCTTTATTTTTTTCAAGTAAATCATTCAATTTTATGTATTCAGTAGTATTAATTCTATTAATTAATATATCTTTATAGTTCATTCTATATACTTGCCATGTACCTAATGATGTACATATTATAAAAATAATTACTATTAATATTTTCATTTATTTTATTTATATTTTATAGGTTTTAATTATAGCATATAAGTCATTGTAACAAATAGCTTGATAAAAAAAACCAATAATAATAAACTATATGCTTAAATATCATTAATATTAAAATAATTATGGATAACAATAAATTATATAAAGATGCCTTTATAAAAATAGTAGAAGATGCCGCTATAGCTTCTTATAAATATGCAGGATCCGGCGATAATGATCAAGCAGATTTAGCAGCTGTTAGTAGTATGCGTAATAATTTACAGAATATTGAAAATTTAAAAATAAAAGTTGCTATAGGGGAAGGCGAGAGAGATAAAGCTCCAATGCTATATATTAATGAAGTTATAGGTGATGAAAAAGCTATAAATAGCATGGAGATAGCTGTTGATCCATTGGAAGGTACAAGTATATGTGCTGATTATAAGCCTGGTGCAATTACAGTTTTAGCTTATGGAGCAGAAGGTGCATTTCTTAGAGCACCTGATTGCTATATGAACAAAATAATAGTTGGCTCATCATTAAAGAATGCTGATATTTCTCTTGATTATAGTGTATATGATAATTTAAGGAATATAGCTAAAGAAAAATCTTGCAATATTAATGATATTGTGATAGTTCTTCTAAAGAGAGAGCGTAATCAATATATAGTTGATGAAATCAGAAAACATGGTGCGAAAATAAGATTTATCGATGATGGCGATATCGCTGTAGCATTAGAATTTATTTTGCAAGATTATGAATATTTTTCTGCTGCAAACTTTATAGGTGACGTATACATGGGTATAGGCGGTGCACCAGAAGGCATATTAGCAGCAACAGCGATTAAAAATTTAGGTGGAAAAATGCAAGGAAAACTATTATTAGATACACCTAAACTTTGTGAATATGCTGCTAGTCTTGGAATTAATGATTACAATAAAGTTTATAATGCCAATGATTTTGTTAAAAAAGATGCGGTATTAGTAATATCTGGAGTTACTTCGGGGAATTTATTACATGGTATAAAATATCTCAATAATAAAATATATGTAAATAGCATGGTTTTTGAAAAAAATAATTTTTATTTAATAAATAAGGTAAAGCAATATGGTTAAATTGAATACACCTCAAATAAATTTGAACTTAATTGCTACTGATTTTAATTTACTTGGAGTTGATGGTAAGTATCATTCATTAAAAGAAATAGGTGATAAACCATTTATTGTAATGTTTATATGTAATCACTGTCCATTTGTTAAAAGAATTATAAATGATTTATCACTTGAGATAAAAAAAATAAAAGATGATTATAAAGTGAATACATTTGCAATTATGCCAAATGATGTAGAAGCATATCCAGATGATTCACATGAAGAGATGAAGAAATTTTCTACTAATCATGGTCTATGTTTCCCGTATCTTATAGATGAAAAGCAAGATATTGCTAAAGCTTATGGTGCCGTCTGTACGCCTGATATTTTCATTTTTAATTCTTCAAAAAAATTAAGGTATCGTGGAAGATTTGATAACATTAATGATATTAAATATAAATTTGTTGAAGGTAAATCTGAATTATACAATGCTGTTAAAAAAATTATAGAAAATGAAGATGTAGATCTTAGTAATGATGTGGTGCATGGCATAGGTTGCTCTATAAAATGGAAAGATAAAAATATATAAATTAAATAATTAAAAATTAAAATGTGGGAACTTATAAAATTAAATGCAGGAGGCTTAGATGACGTTGTAATTTTATTATTTGCCTCTGTCATTACTGTATTGATTACGAATAAATTAAAAATTAGCCCTGTTTTGGGTTATTTTATATCAGGTGCAATTATAGGAGGACATGGTTTAGGCTTAATTCATTCATTGAGTTTAGTTCATTCTTTTGCTGAATTTGGTGTTGTTTTATTGTTATTTCTAATCGGATTGGAATTGACACTTGATCGTTTAATAGCGATGAAGACGCATGTTTTTGGATTTGGAACTTTGCAGGTTTTAATTACTACAGCATTAATCACTTGTATATTTTATTATCTTGATTCAAAGGATTTTCTTACAATGAGTACAAAATCTGCAATTATACTTGGCGGTGGATTTGCCATGTCATCTACTGCAATTGTATCTCAAGTAATACAAGAAAATATGAAAAAATCTAGTCAAGTTGCCCGTATATGTTTTGCAGTTTTGATTTTACAGGATTTTATAGTAGTGCCATTGCTAGTTTTGGCGCCTATATTTAGCTCTGGTGAAGAGATAAATATAATGTCTCATCTTGGTTTAGTTTTGATAAAGGCAGCAATCTCTTTGATAGCGATATTTATTATCGGTAGATTGCTATTTAGGCCAATATTCAATGCTATTGTAAAAACTGATAGCAAAGAGCTATTTATGGCTACAACGTTATTAATAGTTATATCTGCCTCTTTAATTACAGAAAAATTTGAATTATCTGCTGGTTTAGGTGCGTTTGTATCTGGTTTAATTATGGCTGAAACAAAGCATAGACATGAAGTTGAGCAGGTTCTTTTGCCATTCAAGCAATTATTACTTGGTTTGTTTTTCATGACTGTTGGAATGTCGATAAATACAGTGTTTCTTTTTTCAAGTATATTTGATGTTATAGTTTTTTCTCTGCTATTAATTTCATTAAAATTTATTGTAATTTTCACTATTGCAAGGTTATTTCGAATTAAGTTATCAACTGCAATACACGCAGGATTGTTATTATCGCAAGGTGGTGAATTCGCATTTATTTTATTTAGCTTGGAATCAACGCAAAATTTATTTGCACCCGAGGTTATCCAAAAACTGATGACCATTGTAACATTTACCATGGCTATTACACCTTTGTTATCAAAATTAGGTGAATATGCAACAGATAAAATAAATAGTAGAAATTATGCTAAATATAATAAGGATTACATAAAGAAAGATATACAGAATAGCTTAATGGATCTTTCAAACTATATTGTTATTGCTGGTTTTGGCAAAAAAGGAGAAATGATTGCAAAAATGCTTGAGATTTATAATGTTACTGATTACATCATATTGGAAATAGATAAATCTGTTGTAGAGAAAGGTAGGGCAAATAAATGGAATATATATCATACTGATATTACAAATTACGATGCATTGTCTATGTTTAATTTGGAAATTGCTAGTTGTTTAATATTGACATTAAATAATAAAATTACTATTTCGAAATCAATATCTTTGTTTAAGAAGCATTTTAAAAATATCGCATTAGTTTCTGTAAATAGCGAGAAAAATAATATAGCCGTAGAGCCTATAAAATCCGCTGGATTTATTAAGCATAAAAAGGTTATTCCTACCTATGAAACAGCTCTGCAATTAGGGTCTTTAGCTCTTGAAGAGGCAGGTATAGATGAAAAGGGTATATCGTTATTAAAAAATTATATCAGAAGTAATGATTATTGTATTAATGGATATGAAGTTCAAAATGATGAATGATAGATTTTATCATGTATTGAGAGATAATTGTATATAATTATAATCGCCATTATTTATTAAGTTTGCATTTGGATATGATTTATTTAGCAAAATATACAGATCTTTTAACGATGCATACCAAAGTATATTAACTATAATTTTTTTACTAGAGATGTATTTAATTTTATAATTAAATTTATTGAGAAATTTTTTACAAAATTTATTAAAAGCGATAGGATTATCATAATAAATAAATATCTGATTATTTTGTTTATCATTGGTATTGATTTGGTTTGAATTAATATGAGTGTTTATTTTATCAATTAAATCAATAATTATATTGCTTATTGGAATTGTATTATATTGATAAACCTTATCATTTTCACCAAGATATTTTAAATTAACATGCATTTTATCATTTTCATCATTATATAATATAGGGAAAATAATTTGATTTACTTTATAGTGTTCTTTCAAGTATGAAAAATCATTTTTTTCTATATTTTCTAAAGTGAAATGATTGAAATATAGCAGATCATCAATATCACCCCTAATAAGTTTAAAATTATTTTGACCATTTAATATCCAGCTATTTGTCCATTCATTACCCCATAGAGATAAATAATCAATATCTGGTGCATAAATAGGTGCAATCAATATATTGTCTATATTTAATATTTGTTTATTTTGAAAATATTTATCAGAAGTATTGATATCAAATTTTAGATTATAATTTGCACTGTAAGTATTTTTAGTAATTTGTTCATTTATAATATTATAACTGATAAGTAATTTATTTGCATTTTTTTCATTGATTTCTATAAACTGAATATTTTTTTGTTTTAAAAATATTTCCAAACCTTTTAATTTAGCATCAATTAGTGCATTTTTTTTAGCAAGAAAGATGTTGTCAGATTCATTAATTATATTGATATCTATGACATCATATCCATAAGATATATCGCAATAAATAAAAGAAATTGCTATATTAATAATAAATACTATAAAAAACATTATTTTGTTATTTTGTCGCTTGATAAAAATTAGAGTATATGGTAAATATGATCTTTATCAAGAGTTTTTTGAAATAGTTATTTATGCCAAAACTTAAATCACATTCTGGTGCAAAAAAAAGGTGTAAACTTACAGCTAGTGGTAAGATTAAAATTACACAGACTGGAAAGAAACACGGCATGATTAAGCGCCTTAAGCGTACTTTACGTAACCAAAAAGGCTATACTTTTGATGCTTTAACTAATAACTTTAGTAAAGTTGTGAAAAAATTTTTATTATTTAAAAAGAAAAAATAATCTATGACTAGAACAACAGCTGGACCTTCTACTAGAAGACGCCATAAAAAAATATTAAAATTATGTAAAGGATATAGAGGAAGAGCAAGGAGTTGTTTTTCTGTTGGTATTCAAAGACTTGAGCGTGCATGGACTAATGCCTATAAGGATAGGAAAAGAAAAAAAAGAACTTTCCGTAGTTTATGGGTTCAAAGAATAAATGCTGCTGTTAGAGAATATGGAATGAGCTATTCTCAATTTATGGGCAGAATGCTTAAGACTGAAGTGAATATAAACAGAAAAACTTTATCAGAAATTGCCATACATGACAGAGATGCATTTAAGGAAATTTTTGATAAAATAGTATCAGATACTCAAGATTTTGGGAAAAGTATAGCTGCAGCATAGTGTTTCTATGGAGATGCATCAGCATGAAAGAGATTTCAGGGAAATTCTTAATCAAATAAATGATATTTGCGAGCTAGATAAACTAAAGAGTTTTCGCGCTATAATATTGAGCAAAGGTGGTTTTCTATCTAGTTTATCTAATAAAGCCAATACTCTTGAAAAAGAATATAAAATTAAATTATTTAAAAAGATTAATGAATTTCGTTCTGCTATCAATGATGCTTTAAAGAATCGTGCAATTATTTTAAATAATATTGAAATAGATCAAGCTATGCTCGCTGATGTTGTGGATTTAACTATGCCGACACGCGAAACAATAGTTGGATCTATCCACCCTTTATCTAGTGTTATATTGGAGATAAAGTGCATTATGGAATCTTTAGGTTTTAATATTGTTGATGGACCAGAGTTGGATACGAAGCACAATGTGTTTACAGCATTAAATACTCCTGAATTTCATCCGGCATACCAAATGCAAGATACATTTCATATTGCTGATAATGATGATTATGTTCTGCGTCCTCATACTTCTTCTGTGCAAATAAGGCATATGCAACAAAAAAATAGAAAACCGCCTTTTTGGATGTCTTCTATTGGAAAAGTTTATCGAAATGATAATGATGCAACACATTCACCAATGTTCCATCAATTAGAAGCATTGTGTATAGATAAAAATATTAATGTTAGTAATTTAAAATTTTATTTTACTAATTTTCTAAAATCTATTCTAGGTGATAATATCAAGCTGAGATGGCGAAATAGTTTTTTTCCTTTTACTGCTTTATCTATGGAGATAGATCTTTTTGATAAACAAAATAACAGATGGCTAGAAATAGCAGGCTGTGGAATGGTTCATCCAAATGTATTGAAAGCTGTTAATATTGATCATGAAGAATACCAGGGTTTTGCTTGGGGCGTTGGAATTGAACGATTAACAATGATCAAATATAAATTTGATGATATCAAATGCCTTTTTAATAATGATATAAGATGGCTTAGGTCGTTTCATAGAAATATAGCTAATACTTGTTAAATAACAATATTATTTTCAATAATTTTAATTTATCTTGTACGTTTAATATATAAATTACTTTATTAATATATAATTATATAGTTATATAATTTAATTTTTAGTATATGGAAGAAGATGGTGCAACAGTTGTTGGAACAACAAGTGAAGCTATAAAATTTGCAAAGGATGCTGAGAAAAAAAAGGAAAATTGATAGTTTTGGTGTATTATTAAGTGGAGTTGCTCACAAACATACACAGGCATTAGGTGATTATTCTATAGAGAACGATGACTATCAATTAGGTATTCATAAATATGGAGAAGAGCTAGAAAAAGTATCGCAAAATCCAGAATATAAAATGAATACCGCTGGTATTTCCCAAGAGTTAGTGCAATTATTAGCCAATAGGAAATGCTGTGAAGATTTACAAATTGCATTTGGTAGACTATCCGATGAAGAAAAATTGCAAGCAATAGATGATATAATGAAATACTCTCGAGATAATGTAATGCCTGCAAATGAATTTTTGATTGATCATAGGGTTGCAATAAGTTTAATTGTTAGTGGTCTTGCAGAGTTGTCAAGAGAAAATGATGGAATTATAGATGGATATACAATGAGCGCAGATGGTCAATCTGTAAATGTACCAATTAAAGTAAAAATTTCTGATTATATTGATGGTAATTATACCAACATTCAACAAGCTAATGAAAATGTTGAAGGTAAAAATCAAGGGCTTACTAGAAGAGGTGCTATAAGAAGGCCAGAACAACCAAGTGTTGATATGCAACTAAGAAAGGGGCGAAATAAAAGTCCAGATAATGATCAAAAGCGACAGGGTATTTTTTCTATATCTAAATTAATTGAACGATCACAGTCCTTGTCAGATTTAAGTCCTGATTCGATGCCAAATACTGGTCACACAAATAAAGATAAAAAAAAATCGAATAGTATTTAATATACTTATTTGCTGATATCAACTATTCATATATAATAAAATATATAAATAATAATTAATATCGATCTTATTAATCAATGATTACTCTAGCTATAGAAACTACTTGTGATGAAACATCAGTTGCAATCATGAGTGGGAAAAATATATTGTCATCAATTATATATTCACAAATAGAGCATCAGAAAACAGGAGGAGTGATACCAGAAGTTGCAGCCAGAGAGCATATGAAAATATTGCCAAAAATAATTCCGCAGGCATTGCAAGATGCTAATTTAACATATCAGGATTTGGGATTAATTGCTGTAGCCGGTGGCCCAGGATTAATAACAGGTGTAATGATAGGGGTAGTAATAGCAAAATCTTTAGCATCTGTCTTGAAAAAGCCATTCATTGCTATTAATCATCTTGAGGGGCATATAATGGTTGCGAGAATGATTTATGAGTTAAGTTTTCCGTTTATAACATTATTAATATCAGGCGGTCATTGTCAAATAATTTTAACAAAAGATTTGGGCGGTCATTCTAAATTAGGTGGCACAATAGATGATTCTTTGGGAGAAGCGTTTGATAAAGTGGCAAGAATGCTAGGATTGAATTACCCAGGTGGGCCAGAGATAGAAAAAATTGCCCTTCTTGGCAACGAAACAAGATTTAAGTTTGCACTTCCATTGGCTAATAAAAAAAATTGTGATTTTTCTTTTTCTGGATTAAAAACATCTGTATTAAGACAAATACAAAAAATAAAAAATATAAATCAAAAAGATAGGCAAGATATTGCTGCTAGCTTTCAAAGGTGTGTGGTAGAGATATTAATAAATAGATTAACTAATATTTTAGAGCAATTAAAAGAAATAGGTAAATTAGTTATTGCAGGTGGTGTTGCAGCTAATAAATATATCAGATCTCATTTAAAGATTTTTTTAAATTTACATAATATAGAATTAATAACATTGCCTATGCATTTATGCACTGATAATGCTATTATGATAGGTTGGACTGCAATTGAGTATTATCAAAGAGGCATTACTTCATCGTTGATTTTTGACCCTAAGGCACGTTGGCCATTAGAGGAGTTAAAAGTTTAATAATTGATATTTTAGTATTAATAAATATAAATATATTTATATATGATTATTAATATAAAGCAATTAAAATGCCAGTTTCACGCTCTACAAAATCTGATAATCAAAAAAGAGCAGTGGAAGCCAAAGTAGCTATGAAGAAAACAAGGCAATCTGCTATAAAAGATATTTTTGGTAAAACAAGCATAGATGAATGTCCTTGTACTTGGCGAGAATTGATTAAGAAACTTAAGTCTTTTACAGTTGGAGATACACCAGAAATGTGAGATAAATTTGGCATAGAGGTAAAAGCAGAATATTTGAGAGTATATGGAGAAGAAATGCTGCCCTTTTGTGTCGATGAATTTGCTTCAATTCAATACCATGAAACACACAAATATATTCTTGAAAGATGCAATAGAGCTAGTTTGATACTTGAGTATCAAAGAACTTGTGATGATTATAGAAAAAAATTTCCTCATGATATGAGTGATATAATTTATAATGTCTATAAGGCAAAATGTGGTGTTTTATTGCCAAAAGGAAAGATAAATCAAAGAGTTAGGCTTTATAACGCTATTCCACATGAAATAGCGGAATTTCTAATGCAAAATAACGTTATGTTTGAAGATGCATTGTCGCCTAGACATGGAAATCTTCCACATTATTTGCATATATATTGCATAGTATCATTTTTACAAGATACTTATCAAGAAATGAAATTAGATAGATTTTGGCAGTATTTTATTGATTGGAAATCGCCTATGATGCTAATTGGTGCATCTTGTGCTGCATATGTATATGATACAGCTTTTGAAATTGATGATTCTGATTCATATAATTTTGATGGAGGAACAAAGCTTACATATCATCTTTTAAGAAGGTGTATTCCACATGATGAAAATAAATATCCACATATTAAAACTGTATATGATGCTTATTTAATTGCTGATGCACGTGATAATGCTGATGCACGTGATAATGCTGATTGCAGAACATTAGAATCTAGCGATCAATCAAGGGATGATCGTGCTATAGAGGGCGATATAAAATTTTTACTGGAACGATATGATGAAGGAGGGCGTGTTGATTTAAAGATTTATAACGATTGTCGTAGTGGTAAAGCTGCTTATGCATTTATAGAGAGGGAAGATGGTATAAAATTATGTATAAAATGTTGTTATTCAAATGATATTAATTTACTATTAATTGAAGATGAGTTGCATAGACTCAATGATCATCCATTTTTTTAAACATCAATCAACTGTAGTGGGCAGCGGTGCAGATGTCACTAATTATAATCATTTCTTTCAGAAGAGATGATTATTCTAGGTATCACGGCGAAGTACTATTTTATATATTTGATTAAAATATTTTTTATATATACTTGTAATAAATATTATTATATATTATCTAATAATGATTAGGAATTTTCTTTTTCTATAGAAAATATTAAGATTAAAATAATAAAAATAGCATAAATATGATGTATAGTTTAGTCTATTGCATCTTTTAGTTTTATTGAAGGTAAATAAAGTAATGAATATGTACAGCACATTATATAATAGTACGGAATGGGCATCCGTAATCAATAGCATTAATAGAATTAATGCATATTATTTAATCAATGAGCAAGAATTATTATCAGAGATTCTTGTTAAAGAAGCTGATGTTGAGCCGCATTTACAAGATAAAATTTTTGAAAAAGCAAAGAAATTAACTTATGCAATTAAAGATGATTCTGTAACCGATGCATTATTAACGCAATATGATTTGTCAACTACAGAAGGGATAGCGCTGATGTGTATGGCCGAATCTTTATTGAGGATTCCTGATCAAAAAACTGTAGATCTTTTAATTAAAGAAAAATTAGAAGAAGGAAATTGGAATAATCATATAGGTAAATCAAAATCTTTTTTTGTGAATACTTCTACTATAGGAATGCTTGTTGCAAAAAAAGTTGTTTCTGATCAAGAGAATTATGCCAATATACTGACAAAATTGACTAAAAGACTTGGTAAAAATATTACTAGACAGGCAATATTGCAAACAATGAGAGTATTAGGAAAATCTTTTATTCTTGGACAGAATATAGAAGAAGGATTGTCTAATAGTGATAAATACCCACATTTTTTGTATTCTTTTGATATGTTAGGCGAGGCCGCAAAAACATTAGAAGATGCAGAAAGATATTATAATTCGTATTTAAGTTCTATTATTGCCGTTGGAAATCATAGTAAACAAGTTAAAGGTGATAAACAATCTACGAAAAATGTTGATGGAATTTCAATAAAGTTGTCTGCATTGCATCCACGCTATGAGTTCAATCAACCTGATGCTGTGAAGGAGGTGATTGATAGAATAACTAAGCTATGCCTTAAGGCAAAGGAATACAATATAGGTATATTTATCGACGCAGAAGAATCTCATAGATTATGGCCTTCTTTAGTGGTTTTGACTGCTTTATGTATGAACAAAGAATTATCAACTTGGGATGGCTTGGGATTTGTTGTGCAAGGCTATCAAAAGCGTGCATTTTTTGTTTTAGATAAGGTATTAGAATTAGCTAAAATTAGAAAGAACATAATTAAAGTGCGTTTAGTTAAGGGTGCTTATTGGGATTATGAGATAAAATATGCACAAGAGTTAGGTCATAATGATTATCCTGTTTTTACAAAAAAATCTCATACCGATATTGCATATCGTGCATGTGTAAAAAAGTTATTATCATTTCCAACTGAGTTTATATACCCATGTTTTGCAACTCATAATACTCAATCTGTTGCTTATATTATAGAAAATGCTGGAACAAATAGAGAATTTGAATTTCAATGCTTACACGGCATGGGTGTAACCTTATATTCAGAGATTATTGATAGTGAAAATATAAAATGTCGTGTATATGCGCCGGTTGGTGATTACAAAGAATTACTTTCATATTTGATTAGAAGATTATTGGAGAATGGTGCTAATAGCTCGTTTATTAATAAGAGAAAAAAGATTACTGATATTGAATTATTGATTCAAGATCCATTGACAGAAGCATTGCCTTTTGCATTTGGGCGTAATCTTAAAATAAAATTACCACGTTATGTACATCACTATATCAGTTCTATTGGATTAAATATAGAAAATCCATTGATTGATCCGTGGAGAAGTTTGTATGATAAAATTGATTATAAGGTTCATAGCATTATAGATGGCAAAGATATTGTTGGAGATGAAAAGCATATTCTTTATAATCCAGCTCAAAATGATGAGCAAATAGGGGAGGCGTCTTTTGTGCAAGCAGATCATGTGAAATTGGCAATTGATACTAGTGTTAATTTTTTTGCAACTTGGAAAAATACATTAGTACAAAAAAGGGCCACTGTTCTTCGTAGAGCTGCTGATTTATATGAAGATAGTATGGAGGAATTCATACATATACTGTGTAAAGAAGCAGGCAAAACAATGAAGGATGCGATTGCAGAAATAAAAGAAGCAGTGGACTTTTTAAGATATTATGCTGAAGAAGCAGAAAAGAAATTATCTGGCAAAAAAATACTGGAAAGTGTAGTTGGCGAGGAAAACCTCATTGAGTATTTTGGCAGAGGTGTTTTTATATGTATATCACCTTGGAACTTTCCATTGGCAATATTTATTGGACAAATAGCAGCTGCTTTGGCAACTGGTAATACTGTGATAGCGAAACCAGCAGAAAGCACAAATATTATCGCACATAAAGCTATAATGTTGCTTTACGAAGCTGGTTTACCTCATGGTGCATTGCAGCTTATTTTAGGTAAAGGAGCTGAATTAGGCCCAATAATATTTGAAGATCATAGAATTGCAGGGGTTGTCTTTACTGGATCAACTGGTACAGCACAGAGAATTAATAGAGCTCTTGCTATGCGTGATAATGCGCCAATTATTCCATTGATTGCAGAAACTGGTGGTATTAATGCGATGATTGTTGATTCTTCGGCACTACCAGAGCAGGTGACAACTGATGTAATAAATTCTGCATTTCAAAGTGCTGGTCAAAGGTGTTCTGCATTGCGTATATTATTTATTCAGGATGAGGTGGCTGATAATCAAATAAAAATGATAAAAGGTGCTATGGAGGTATTAAATGTTGGTAATCCTGCAGATATGGACTGTGATGTTGGCCCAATTATAGATAGTAAGGCTCGCGATAATATTAAAAATTATTGTGATAATATGGATATCAATAAATTAATTGGAGAGACTAGGGTTGATGAAGAAACGCTAAAATCAGGATACTTTATTGCACCAAAAGCTTATGAAGTGTCAGGCATGGAGGAAGTGAAGCAAGAAGTATTTGGTCCTATTCTTCATGTGGTTAGATATAAACAGGAAGATTTAGACAAGGTTATCCAATCAATTAATGATAGCGGATATGCTCTGACATTTGGTGTTCATAGTAGATTAACTACAAATGTTGAATATATTAGAACAAGAATAGAAGTAGGGAATGTTTATATAAATAGAAACCAAATTGGTGCAGTTGTTGGATCTC
>Ga0224501_10003156_pt1 | contig 12963 bp, 8 predicted proteins | sample SF_Oct11_sed_USG_4_FD_169105 | JGI IMG/M metagenome (GOLD analysis project Ga0224501, IMG submission 169105) | Sediment microbial communities from San Francisco Bay, California, United States - SF_Oct11_sed_USGS_8_1 | ecosystem: Environmental > Aquatic > Marine > Sediment | place: USA... | reverse complement strand
CGACCGGAACGGCTGACGGGTCCAGGGCGACGGGATCATCCGTCACCCTGAGGCGTACCAGGGGAGAGTAGCCGTCCCGAGAATGGGAGCATTCCCATGGATCCGGGTCCCGCAGGCAAGCACATCCTCGGTCTGGACGTCGGCTCCGTCTCCGTCTCCGCTGTGGAGCTGGGTCCCGACGGGGGGGTCGTCCGTACCTTCTACGAACTCCACCACGGCGATGTCGAGGAAGCCCTCTCGTCCATCCTGGCGGAGGTGGACCTCTCCCGGATCGCCACGGTGGGCGCCACGCGCTCCACGCCGCCCTCGGTGCGCGCCGACGCGCGCTACGACAGCCGGATCTGCCTCATCGCCGCGGCGCGACGGCTCCACCCGCGTGCCCGCTCCATCCTCGTGGTGGGCGGCGAGAGGTTCGGCCTGGTTCGCTTCGACGAGTCGGGTGAGTACCTGAGCTTCCGGGCGAACCCCCTCTGCGCGGCGGGAACCGGGGGCTTCGTGGATCAGCAGGCTCGGCGACTCAACCTGGACGGCGCCGAAGCCCTGGCGGCCCTGGCCCTGTCCAACGGGGAACCGCCGCCGCGCATCGCGTCGCGCTGCGCCGTCTTCGCCAAGACCGACCTGGCCCACGCGCAGCAGGAAGGGCATACCCTCGAGGCCATCTGTGACGGCCTGTGCCTCGGGGTGGCCCGGAACATCGTGGACACGCTCTTCACGGGCGAGGCGGTCCACGCCCCGGTCCTGGTGGTGGGCGGCGTCGCCAGGAACAGCGCCGTGATGGGCCACCTCCGGGAACTGACGGGGCTGGAGATGGTGGTGAACGCCACGCTGCCCATGGGTGCGCTGGGCGCGGCGCTCAAGGCCGGGGAGGAGCGGGACATCCTGAGACCCGGACGTGCGCGCGCCATCGAGGACATCGTGGTCGGCGAGCCCGCCACGCGGGAGTACGAGTACGACCCCCTCCGGTTGCAGCTCTCGGACTACCCCGACTTCTCGAGCCTGGAGCAGTATCTCTTCCGGGGCCGCACGGTGGAGCACTCCCATCCTCTCGAGGTGGACCTCTACCGGAAGGTCGATCCGGGCCGGGCCCACGAAGTCCACCTGGGTATCGACATCGGCTCCACCAGCACGAAGGCGGTGGTCACGAGCCTGGAGGGAGATGTCCTCGCGGGATTCTACACCGCCACGGCGGGGCGGCCTCTCGACGCCGTTCGCCTCATCTTCGAAGCCGTCACCGGGTGGTCCGAGTCGAAGGCGCTCGACCTGCGTTTCGCCGGAGTGGCCACCACGGGCGCCGGAAGGAAATTCATCGGGTCCATCATCGGCGCCGACCTGGTGCTCGACGAGATCACGGCGCACGCCCGGGCCGCCGTGGAGCTTCACCCCGACGTCGACACGATCCTGGAGATCGGGGGGCAGGACTCCAAATTCACCACCCTGCGGGACGGCCGGGTGACCCTCTCCGTCATGAACAGTGTGTGCGCGGCGGGCACGGGGAGCTTCATCGAAGAGCAGGCGAAGCGTCTGGACGTCCCCCTCACGGAATACGGCGCCCGCACCGAGGGCTTCCGCTCGCCTCTGGCCAGCGAACGGTGCACCGTGTTCATGGAGCGGGATCTCAACCACTACCTCAACGAAGGCTACGGACAGGGGGAGGTCCTGGCCGCGGTGCTCCACTCCGTACGGGAGAACTACTTCAACAACGTGGCCATCGAGGCCGCCATCGGCGACACCGTGGTCTTCCAGGGCGCCACGGCGCGGAACCGGGCTCTGGTGGCGGCCTTCGAGCAGAGGCTGGGACGGCCCATCCACGTCTCCCGGTACTGCCACCTCACGGGGGCTCTGGGCGGCGCCCTCACCCTGGGGGACGAGGGCGTCCGCGCTTCCACCTTCCGGGGCACGGGGCTGTACCGCCACCCCATCGCGGTCCGCTCCGAGACGTGCGACCTGTGCACGAACCACTGCAAGCTCAGCGTGGCGGACGTCGCGGGCGAGACCGTGGCGTACGGATTCCTGTGCGGGCGCGACTACGACACCCGGAGGTTCGTCCGCAACGACACCTCCGGCTTCGATCTGTTCAAGGCGCGGCGGCGGGCTTTCCCGGCGCTCCCCGTCGAGCACCGCCGCTCCGACGTCACCGTCGGCCTCCCGGCGGCCCTGCACATGTTCGACGACCTCCCCTTCTGGAAGCACTTCTTCCATCGCCTCGGGATCCGGACGGTCACCAGCGAACGGTACGCCGACGCGGTCAAGGACGGACGCGTCCTGGCGGGCGCGGAGTTCTGCGCTCCTCTCACCGCGCTCCACGCCCACGTACGATACCTCATGGATCGGGCGGACCGCGTGTTCCTCCCCTTCTACCTGGAGAAGAAGCCCGCGGAAGGGACCGCGCGCCGCCAGCTCTGTTACTACACCCAGTACGCGCCGAGCCTGGGTCACGGCGCCGGGAGCACCGCCGAGGCCGAGCGCCTCCTCACGCCCCTGGTGCATTCCCTGTACAGCAGCCTGTTCACCAAGGCGGAGCTCTACCGGACGCTGGCGCGGGTCGTGCCCGAGGGGATCTCGTTCTTCGAGATCTCCTCCGCGTACGACGAGGCCGCGGCGGCGCAGCAGAGGGGAGTGGAGGAGTTGCGCGAGATCTATCGGCGCGAAACCGCCGACCGGTCCGACTTCCACGTCGTACTCCTGGGGAGGCCCTACTCGGTACTCTCCCGGTGGATGAACAAACGCATCCCCGAGATCTTCGCTTCCCTGGGAGTCCGGGCGCTCTATCAGGACATGCTCTCCTACGCTCCGCACGACGTGGCGTCCATCCAGCCCCTCCTGGACGAGGTGCACTGGCACCACGCGGCCCGGATCCTGGAAGCCGCGGAGGTGACCGCCCGCACGCCGAACGCATACCCGGTCTTCGTCACCTCCTTCAAGTGCTCCCCCGACTCCTTCGTCATGGAGTACTTCCGTGATATCCTCGATGCCCATGGGAAACCGTACCTGATCCTCCAGCTCGACGAGCACGACTCCCGACTCGGCTACGAGACCCGCATCGAGGCGGCCGTGCGAGCCTTCCGGAACCATCACCGCGCCAGCCGGGAAGACAGGAGGGCCCGGCGGATCCCGCTTCCGGTGGTCACCCGCCCTCTCCGCACGGGAAGGGACGTGCCCGACCTCACCAACAGCACGGTGCTCTTCCCCAACTGGGATTCCCTGAGCCTCCGGCTGGTGGTGGCCGCCCTGAGAAGGAAGGGGATCGACGCCCGCCTCCTGGAAGGGACGGCGGCCTCCATGCGCCGGGGGATCCGGCGCAACTCCGGACAGTGCACGCCGCTCAACATCATCGCCCAGGACTTCATCGAGCACGTGGAGCGGCACGATCTGGATCCGGGCCGGACGGTGCTCTGGACGGCCGCCTCCAGCATCGCGTGCAACATTCGTCTGTATCCCCTGCACATCCGGCGGATCCTGGCCGGCCACGGGCACGGATTCGAGAACTCCCAGGTCTTCGCGGGGGCCATGACGCTCCAGGACATCTCGGCGCGGCTCCCCTTCGACGTGTACCTCGCCTACATGATGGGTGGCTTCATGCGGCGGATGGGGTGCAGGATCCGGCCGTACGAGAGACACGCGGGAGAGACGGACCGGGTCATCGAAGAGGGGATGGCCCGGATCGCGGCGGCCTTCGCAGGGAGTGGGTCCAAGGAAGAGGCCCTCGCCGGCGTGGTCGAGAGGATCCGCGGCATCGAGCGGGTGGCCGGCGACCCGCGCCCCGAGGTGGCCATCCTGGGGGACCTCTACGCTCGGGACAACGAAATCATGAACCAGGATCTGGTTCGCTTCATCGAGGCGCACGGGGGAGAGGTGGTGACCACGCCCTACACCTCGTACGTGAAGATGGTCGTGCGTCCCTACTACTGGAAATGGTTCCTCGAAGGACAGTACATGAGCGTGTTGTCCACCGGCGCGCTCATGGCCGCCGTGGGTCCGCTGGAGCGGCGGTACTTCCCCTACTTCAGGGATGTGCTGGGCGAACTCGAGCCCGCCTGCGACGCCTCACCGCAGGCCGTGCTCGCCGAGTACAACGTGCGCGTGGAACACACCGGCGAGTCCATGGAGAACCTGCTGAAGATCTTCTACACGCTACGCCACCACCCGGCGGTGTCCCTGTTCGTACAGGCGAGCCCCGCGTTCTGTTGTCCTTCCCTCGTCACCGAAGCCATGGCGGGCCGTATCGAGAAGAAGACCGGCGTACCCATGGTGTCGGTCACCTACGACGGGGGCGGAGGTGAGAAGAACGACGTGATCCTCCCCTATCTGGAATACCCGCGGCGACGGGAGGGCGCGGCGGCCGGGTTGCAGACGGCCTGAGGACGATGGGTCCCCAGGCCGCCCGCGTTCCTCACCACTTCTCGGTGCGGACCTCGGCGAGCACGGACTCCAACACGTTGAACGTCACTTCGTCGGGCGCCCTGGGGAGGAGCGGCAGGTCGGTGATGGTCTCCGCGCCCTTCACGAGGACCGGCACGACGGCGGTGCCGTCCACGCCGAAATCGATCTGGATGGGCACCAGCATCATGAAGTCTTCCGGCACGTCCTCCTGGCGGACGCGAACCCGCATCTTGACGTCCCCCGACGGGAGTTCCTCCGTCGTGTACGCGAAGCGGTATGTGGGGATGTCCGTACCGTACACCCACTGGTCGAAGAACCACTGCATGTCGGTCTGCAGGTACTCCCCGAGGAACGCCTGGAAGTCCTCCGTGCTGATGGTGCGGGACTGGAAGCGGGTGAAGAGCGTGTTCATGAAGCCGTCGAAGAGCTCCTCGCTCCCCGTCTCGTTGTCCAGCATGAGGTTGCGGAGCATGTGCATGATCCACGCACCCTTGCTGTATACGGTCACCGCGTAGTCCTGACCCCCTTCGCGCCCCACGGCCAGGCGCGATCCCAGCCAGATGGGGCCGGTGTCCTCACGGCGGTCGAGGATGTCCTTGCGGAATTCCTCGAGACGATCGAGGTAGCGCTGCGGGTTCGCCCGGATCTTGTGCATGTACCACAGCGCGGCGAACTCGGAGAGACCTTCCGAAAGCCAGCGGTCGTGATACGTCTGCGGCCGGACCCCGATGCCCCACCACTGGTGCGCCACCTCGTGGGCGCGGAAGAGCTCGTCCTTCCCGTCCTCCTGGGTCCACTGGAAGGTGATCCACGAGAGGTTGATCATCCCGGGAAACGCCTGCCCGTGCATGAAGGGGATCTCGGCCACGTTGAATTCCTCGAAGTGGAGCGGCCCGAACGCCCGGCCGAAGAACGCGAGACTGTTCTCGATGTCCAGGTGGACCTTCTCTTCGGGATCCCTCTGACTCAGGATGTTGAGGCGTCCCCCCGTGGCCGACGCCGCACGGGAAGCCAAATCCAGCACCCGCGCATGGAACTCCTCCGCCACGTGGATCCGGATGGGCGGCGTGCTCCCCGCGGGGAACTCGTATTCCCGGAAATCTCCCACGCTGAACGTCACCTGCGACGACGGTCGCGCCGTGACCCAGCGGGTGACCATCACGTCGTCGTCCGCCGGGTCCGGCTCCCGGGTGACACGCCGACCCACGCTCAGGACCGGCCAGTCCTTCTTCGAGCGGAAGGTGAGGTCGAAGGTGGACTCGCTCCCCCCGAAGCGGGGAAGCCAGTTGGACGTCGTCTCCAGGTAGTGGAAGCCGTCGCGGGTCCTCTCGAGGATGTCTCCCCGGTACCATACGTTGAGGGAGAGGGGCAGCCCTTCCTGGGTGTCGTCGGGTAGCCGGATCCAGAGGGTGGAGACGTCGTCCTTGGAGCGATCGTAGACCACCGGCGTGCCGTTCCCCCAGGTGACCGAATCCACCTCGAGGTCGTAGAAGAGTGTCGACCCCACCCAACTCCCGGCGGGCACGTTGGGGATGAGCATGACCTCGGCGTGGGCGCGGAGGTCGTTGAGACCCTCGACGTCGATCTCGGCCGTGTAGTGCATGGCGTCCACGGGCCTCGTCTCCCACTGGGGCACGGCCAGATTGCCCTCCGCGTCGTAGTCCTCCCGCCGATGGAAGCTGGTCAGGACCTCGAAGTACTTCCCTCGAGACGCCTTGCGCCCGAAGTCCACCTCCTCCTCCGCCGAGGCGTCGAAGCTGAAGTAGAGGTCGTCTCCGCGGCGCGGGAAGATGTGGGCACGGAACAGCTGCGTGGCCTCGCCGTTCAGGAGGGTGCGCACGAAGTTCCACGAAAGGGAGCCTTCGTCGTCCCCCACCAGGAACTCCATGGCGTCGCGGACGGTCTTCCCCGCGGACGCCGATACGGGCGCGTCGCCGAAGGACATCGCCCCTTCCAGCTCGGCCGCGGTGCTGTCGCCGAAGAAGAAGAAGATCCGCTCCACCTCCCTTTCCGGAGCGGCCGCTTCGAACCAGCGGACCATCTGCCTGCGCTCCACCTCGATGGGAGGCGTGATCTTCACCCGTCCCGCCCCCTCGAACACCGCGGCCGCGGGCCGCCCCCGGATGTCGAGAAGCGTGATCGTGCCCTGGTCCAGGTGGAACTCGGCCGCGTCGCGTACGAGCACGAATCCCGAGACGGACGCGCTCCGACCTTCCTGCGGACGCCAGTCACGGAGCTCGCGCCAGAACGCCATGATGTCGCCGGAGGGACCCGCCGGCGTGATCTCCGGACGGAGAGGCGGCTCCCCGGAGGATGGGGAGGGAGGAACGAACAGAACCAGCGCGCACGCCAGGGCGCGCATGAAGAGCTTCGATTCGGCGGGAATCACGTCGACACCTCTCTGCGGGAAGGAGCCACGTACTTCAGCATCGCGGCAGATTGCGGGGTCGATGGTCGCGTCCGCAAGTCCCGGGAGGAGAGGTGCTCGCGGAGCCCCTCCCGCGAGGATGCTCGACACCCCCCCGGGATGTTATCCTCCTCTCTTTCTTCCCCCATTTCGCGGAGTTCCCATGAACGAATCATCCGGCCATCGTCCGGTGGTGGCGGACGGCCTTCCGGCGCCCATCGGGCCCTATTCCCCCGGGGTGACCCTGGACCGCCTCGTGTTCGTGTCCGGCCAGGGCGCCACCGACCCCGCCACCGGCCGTCTGGCCGGCCCCGACGTGGAGTCCCAGACCGAGCAGGTCTTCCGGAACATCCAGGCCATCCTCGAAGCGGCCGGCACGGATCTTTCGCACGTGCTCCGCTGCGGGGTCTTCCTGGTGGACCTGCGCGACTTCGAGGCCATGAACGCCGTGTACGCACGGGTGTTCGGCGACAACCGTCCGGCACGGACCACGGTCCAGGTATCGGCGCTACCGGACAAGGGGCTGCGGGTGGAGATCGACGCGGTGGCGTACCGGCCCTGAGTGGGGTGTGGCCGTCGCAATGGTGCGCGGCGGCATCCTTCGCTAATCTCCGGTTGTGGCATCGATCCTTCACTACCATCGACCAACGACGAGGTGCGCAATGGCATCATACACCTGCGAAGTGTGCGGAATGAGCGTGAACATGACGTGCGGTCAGTGCGGCAAGGAATTGGTGAACGACACCATCACCAAGGACGACGGCACCAAGGTCCAGGTGTCCAAGTGCCCCGACGGACATGGGAAGATCAAGTCCCCCATGTGCTGCGCGACGGACATGACCTGCGCGGTCTGATCAGCCCGGCAGGTGCGCCCGAAGGCGGGATCCTCCCAACCGCGGAGGACCCCGCCTTCGCATTTCCGGCCCGGATCGAGAACCGGGTCGCGGGTATGGGGTAGACTCCGGTGAAGAACCCATCCCGGTAACCCGCACGCGAGGACCTTCCCATGGTCCACACGCCAGCCCACGGGACCCTCCTCTTCCGCCGCCTGGCGGCCGCCTCCCTCCTCGTGTTCCTCTCACCCGCCGCGGACGCGTCCGGCCAGTCGGCTAGAGAGATCCTGGACCGCGTGGACCAACTCCTGCGGGGACGTTCCTCGCGGGGCCACGTGGAGATGGAGATCACCACCGAACACTGGTCGCGTACCCTCGCCATGGACGTGTGGTCGTTGGGCACGGATCACTCCCTCGTACGCGTGACCGCGCCCGCCCGGGAGGAGGGGATGGCGACGCTCAAGGCCGGCCGGGAAGTCTGGAACTACCTCCCGCGGGTGGACCGGACCATCAAGGTGCCGCCGTCCCTGATGATGGGATCATGGATGGGTTCGCACTTCACCAACGACGATCTGGTGAAGGAGAGCCGCGTCATCGACGACTACGAGTTCGAGATTCCCTTCGAGGGCATACGGGACGGCGAAGAGGTCTGGGAATTCCTCCTGACGCCGAAGCCCGAGGCGCCCGTGGTGTGGGGGCACGTCGAGGAGCAGGTGCGCAAGCGTGACCTCATGCCGACCTGGGTACGGTACTTCGACGAGGACGGAACGCTCGTGCGGACGCTCCGCTTCTCGGACTTCCGCGTGATGGGGGGGCGACTCGTTCCGGCCACCATGACCGTGATCCCCGCCGACAAACCGGCCGAGTCCACCGTCCTCCGCTATCACGAACTGGCCTTCGACATCGATGTCGACGAGGGATTCTTCTCCCTGAGGAACCTCCGGGGAGGGCGGGAATGACGGTCGCCGCGCCGGGGCCGCGTGCGCCCATCACGTCGGGGTTGGCCGGATGAGCGACGACCCGGTGTGGCGCCGCATCGCGTGGCGAAATCTCGGACGCCATCGCGGGCGAACCCTCATCACGGCCTCCGCCCTGGCCTTCGGGTATCTGGCGGCGGTGCTCATGGTGGGGCTCATGGACGGGATGAACGCGGAGCTCATCGAGAACGGGACCGGCCTCATGGTGGGTCAGGTCCAGGTGCACGCCGCCGACTACCTGCCCGAGCGAAACATGCACCGCACCATCGGCGGGTACGAGGGGATCGATCTCGCCGGGTTCCTGCGGAGACTGGAGAGCGACCCGGACATCGTGGCGGCCGCGCCCCGGCTGTATGGCGGGGGCCTGGTGTCGTCGGGAGACCAGACGCTGGGCGGAGTCCTCTTCGGTGTCGACGTACGACGGGAAGGTGAGGTCACCACCCTCCTCTCCACCCTCCGGGAAGGGCGCGCACCCCGCGCGGGCGCATTCGAGGTGGCCATGGGATCCGAGATGGCCCGCCAGCTCGACGTGAAGGTGGGAGACCAGGTCGTTCTGGTGGCGGCCGCCGCCGACGGCTCCATGGGGAACGACCTCTTCACGTTGGCGGGAGTGTTCTCCACCGGCACCCCGGCCCTGGACGCGAGCCATGTGCTCGTTCCCCTCCCCGACCTCCAGTACCTCCTGGCCATGGACCCGGGAAGGGTGCACGAAGTGGCGCTCACCACCACGCGCCCCTGGGACACTCCCGTCATCGCCGCCTCCGTGGAACGATCCCTTTCCGCGTTCGGACCCCCGCTCCGCGTGCGTCCCTGGACGGAGCTCCGGCCCGAGCTCGCGGAATCGGTGGAATTGATGGGTTCGATGAACTGGGTGATCATCGTGATCGTCTTCGCCATGGCCATCTTCGGGGTCGCCAACACCATGATCATCGGGACCTTCGAGCGGCGGAAGGAGTTCGCCGTGGTCCGAGCCCTGGGCACCACGCCCCTGGGGGTGGGGAAGACGGTGGTGTACGAGGGGATCTTCCTGGGTGTGCTGGCGCTGGCTGCGGGCGCCGTCGTCACCGGTCCCGTCCTGGTGTGGTGGCACAACCGTCCCCCCGACCTCAGCGGGATCGTGGGTGGATTCGCGTGGTCCGGCTCCATGTGGCGTCCCATCCTCCGGGTGGAGTATTCCTGGGACACCCCCATCGTGGCGGCGGTGGCTCTCTTCGTGACGTCGGTCCTCGCGGCGGTGTATCCGGCCTGGAAGGCCACACGGGTCCCCCCCGCCGACGCGCTGGCCGACTGATGCGGTTCCTGATCCTCCTTCGGCTCTCGGCGCGCGCGGTGGGCCGCAACCTGAGGCGCAGCGCCCTCACCGCCGCGGCCATGGCCCTCGGACTGGCGCTCCTCGTGTTCTCCCGCGCCCTCTCCGACGGCGGTCACGAACAGTGGATCGATTCCGCGGTGCGGCTCGGTACCGGGCACGTGGCCATCCAGGCTCCCGAATTCCTGGAGACGGGCCGTCTGGAGCACAGGCTCGACTCCTCCGCGCTCCGGAGCGTGGAGCGGGCCCTCGACGATCCCCGGGTGACGTCCGCCGTGCGGGCGCGGACCACGCACCTCGCGGTTCCCGGGCTGGCATCCTCGGCCGCCGCGGCCCTTCCGGCGCGCATCGAGGGGGTGGATCCCGCCCTCGAGGCGGCGTTCTCGCCCCTCCCGGAGATGGTCCAGGGCGGCGAGTACCTCCAGCCGGGTGACCGGCTGAAGGCCTTCATCGGCGCCGAGATGGCGCGCCGGCTGGAGTTGGAAGTGGGAGAGCGCTTCGTCCTCACCGCCCAGAACGCCGAGGGAGAGGTGGAGGGGCAGATGGTCCGGGTGGCGGGGATCTACCGCACAGGCATCCAGGAGATGGACGAGGGGGTGGTGCACCTCCCTCTGGAAACGGCACGCACCTGGCTGTCCGCGCCGGGCGCGGCCACCACGGTGTCGCTCCTCCTCGGGGAGTCGCGCAGCACCGACGAGGTCACGGAGACGCTGCGCGCCATCCTGGAGGACCACCCGGAGATCCGGGTGATGGGTTGGCGTCAGGCCTCCCCGGATCTGGACTCGGCGGTGCGCATCGACGACTACGGCGACTACCTCTTCCACACCATCCTGTTCGCCATCGTGGGCCTGGCCGTGCTCAACGCCATCATGATGTCGGTGCTGGGGAGACGCAGGGAGTTCGGAATCCTCCAGGCGCTGGGGCTCACCCCCGCGGAGACCGGATGGGTGGTCTTCGGAGAGGGACTCTTCCTCACCGCGGTGAGCGGAGTGGCCGGGATGGTCCTGGGATATGTGGTCACCTGGGGATTCTTCCGCGACGGACTCGACTTCAGCTCCCTCATGGACGAGGAGATGAGCCTCTCCGGCGGCATCATCGAGACCGTCATCGTCCCGGTCTTCTACCTGAAGCACGTCCTGGTGAGCGTGGGCTACATGACCGTCATCGGGATCCTGGCATCCATCTACCCTGCCCGTCGCGCAACGCTGCTCGACGTCGCGGAGGCCATGAAATTCGAGCAATGAACGACACGATCTCCACCCCCCCCGCCGTTCGCACCGAAGATCTCTGGAAGGTCTACCCCCAGGAGCCCGAACCCGTGGAGGCCGTGAAGAGCCTGGACCTGATCGTGGAGCCGGGGGACTTCGTGGCCATGGCGGGGCCCTCCGGGTCGGGGAAGACCACCGTCCTCAACCTCCTGGGCGGGCTGACCCGACCCACGCGTGGCCGCATCTGGATCGACGGCGAGGAAGTGTCGGACATGAGGGACAGGGACCTGGCCCGCCTCCGGCTGGAGCGGATCGGGTTCGTGTTCCAGGCGTACAATCTCCTTCCCGTGCTCACGGCTCTGGAGAACGCGGAGTTCACCCTCCTCCTGCGGGGTACGCCCGCGGAAGAGCGTCACCGAAGGGTCATGGACCTCTTCCGGGAGATGGGCCTGGACGGGTTGGAAGACCGACGCCCGGGACGCCTCTCCGGGGGGCAGCAACAGAGGGTGGCGGTGGCGCGCGCCGTGGCGGGCGATCCCGCCCTGGTCCTGGCCGACGAGCCCACCGCCAACCTCGACACTGCCACCAGCGCCGCGCTCCTGGACGTCATGGAACGCCTGAATCGCGAACGTGGAACCACCTTCGTCTTCTCCACCCACGACCCCCGCGTCATGGAGCGCGCCCGGCGGCTGATCCACCTCGTGGACGGAGAGATCGAGTCCGACGTGAGGCGGGACGCCGGCGCCGTGGCGCCATGATCGGCCGGCCGGCCGGGTCCGGCGCCTCGACCCTCCCGGTGGCTCGGACACTCACGACGTACCGCGCCGGGATCCTGCTCCTGGCCGCCGCGTTGCTACCCGGTGCGCTCCAGGGTCAGACCGCGACCCTGTCGGGATACGCCCTCGGCATGGAGTCCCACGCGGGGACGAGCACGCTCACCGCCGGGGGACGGAACTTCCTGAGACGCATCCGGATCATGCCCGGTCTCGGCTGGACGCATCTCTCCGTGGATGCGGCGGGGGACTTCGTGGTCCGCAACGGCGGGGGCTTCGCCTTCACCGGCGAGGCCGAGCGGTCCACCTTCCGGGGTGACTGGCTCGACCTGGACGGGACGCTCTGGAACGGAAGCGGAAGCGTCGGTACCTACCGGCTGGATCGCCTCCACGCCACCGTCGATGCCGGTCGGGTGGAGGTCACGGTGGGCCGGCAACCGATCTCGTGGGGGACCACCCTCGTGCTGAGCGTGGCCGACCCCTTCTCACCCTTCGACCCGTCCGACCCGTTCCGGGAGTACCGGACGGGGGTGGACGCGGTGCGGGTGCGTGTCTTCCCCGGTCCGTTCACGGAGATCGAGGCGGTGGTCCGTCCCGTCACGACGCCCTCCGGATCCGTCCTCCACACCGCCCTCCTCCGCGGCCAGACCTCCCTGGCGGGATGGGCCCTGGGGGGATGGGCCGGGATCCTCCACGACGAGGCGGCGGCCGCCGCCTTCCTCAGCGGGAGCTGGGGTGCCACGGCCGTGCGCGGCGAGGCGTCCCTTCGCCCCCATCCCCGGGGGGGGACGGCCGTCCGCACGGCGCTGGGAGTGGACCGGCGCTTCTCGCCGGGAGGGAGGGATCTCTACGTCATCCTGGAGTACATGCACGACGGCTTCGGTGTGGGGAACGTGTCGAATCTACTTGAATTGGTATACTCCAAGCCATTCAACAGGAATGAGATGCAGACCATGGGCTCGAACGTATCCGTGGCACAGGCGAGCCTCCAGCTCCACCCCCTCGTGGGCGTGGACGCTCTGGTCCTGACGAACCTCAACGACGGGAGCGCCCTCGTGGGACCGGGTCTCACGTGG
>Ga0224501_10003155_pt1 | contig 12963 bp, 11 predicted proteins | sample SF_Oct11_sed_USG_4_FD_169105 | JGI IMG/M metagenome (GOLD analysis project Ga0224501, IMG submission 169105) | Sediment microbial communities from San Francisco Bay, California, United States - SF_Oct11_sed_USGS_8_1 | ecosystem: Environmental > Aquatic > Marine > Sediment | place: USA... | reverse complement strand
GTCTGTCAAGGCGATTTTAACTACGGAGAAGTTTATGCCCCAAACAAAACTCATTCCTATAAGCATTAGATCGACTACGGAGAATTTAGTTCCTGAAGTTTGTGAATTATCTGCTTTCACGTGTTCATCTCCTGAATCACACGCGTTTGTTGTATTAAACCTGTCTTGTATATATTACGCATGTTTTCTTCGTGTGTATTACGGGAGCTTCAACAGCACCTTTCAGTTTTTTCATCTGAAGGAACTTTTTGCGTCTAAACCGCGCGCGCGAACCTCGCTTTCCCTCAAATACGCCAACACGTCTTGGTAGTGCAATGCTTTGGCTCTGTAACAGCCGACCCTAGGGTCCCACTTGCCGTAAGGAGTCCCAACTTCTCCACGTAACAGAATAGTGCCCTTGTCAAACCGTAAGCGAATCATGAACAACCTCGCTTTATCTTTCCTCGACAGACCTTAAACTTCTTTCCCTCTGGTTTCCACCGATTTTAAAGAGATTTGAAACAATAGACGTTGAACGAGTCTTGTGGTTCCGCTAGATTTCTAAGCTCTTCAATAATGCGTGCATGTCTCTTCCGTTGGTTTCGCCTGAGTAACCGCCTTCTAAAACGAAGAATGTGTGCTTGTTTAATGCTGCTATTCTCCTTCCTATTTCTCTATATCCTTCCTCAGTTAAGCCCAGAGAGGCTAAGTCTCATGCATGAGTATCAAATCCAGCGGAAACCGCACGACTTCCAACTTATCCATGTTCACTTTGTTCAAGGCTTCATCCAAGGTGTCTAAAAAGACACGATCTCCACAATCCGCTTCCGACGGAAAATTCAAACAGTTACCTTCAGACTCCCCACTCGTACCAGGATAAAACCATGGAATTTGTAAGATTCTATCGGAAACTTTTTTTTGTTAAATACGGATGCACCCATACAGTTCATTCCTGAAAAAGGATTGTTTGGCTTCTTTCCCACAAGGAAAGGTGAAACCGATGAAGTCAGAACAAGAGATTAGGAAGATGAGGGACAGGGTGATGTTGGAATGAATCGTTGATGGGATGCTGATTCTCTGTGTATCGTTCTACCAGTTAATAGTTTTTTTGCGCGCGCTGGACATTGGCGTGTAAATTCTATGATTCTGTCAAACGCTCTTTCTTTCCTCCCGGAAGCCTGAAACAAAGAAACAGAGCCACGGCAGCAAAAATCGTCAGCAGATAGAATGCCACGTCTAAACCGTAGACATCAGCCACGTACCCCGCGATCAACTGCGAGACAGATCCTATTCCGAAAAACGTAAAGAAGAAAATGCCAAAAACTGCTCCTCGCTGCTCATACGGGGATAGAGTTCCCGTTAGGGCAGTCAGAGCTGGTTGGTGCGCATTAAAGAACAGACCGTACAGCGCGATAAAAATGGCCATTCCAACGAAATAAATGGGCAGAAACAAGAGAAAAAGCAGGCCTATGCAGATAGCTGCACATGTTCCAATCAGGGTTTTCTTGGAGCCAATCACAGATGCTGTTTTCCCGCCGATCCATTGTCCAGGAACCCCAAAGGCTAGCAATACCGTGTAAGCAACCGAAGCCCACATAGGCTCAACACCCCTATTCTCTTCAAGATACGTAGGAAAGAAAAACTCCACACCCTTCAACAGCCCTATAGCTATGCTCAGAATCAAGACCGCCCGCAATTCACGTATTCTCAGAGCATCAAAAATCGTTGTACTACTATGACTCACTTCTTCTGTACTGACGGCTCTTCTAGCAAACAACATTGTAAATAATATCGACAGCGCTCCGAAGAAAACGAATGCCCAAGGCCACCCAAAAGACGCGCCTAAGAACCAAGCAACTGTCGGAGTCAACACAATGCCCAATGTCCCACCTATCCCGTGTAGTCCCATAGCTTCAGAAACTCTGACCTTGAAGGCTTTTGAAATAAACGAGTTAGCAATCGGGTGGTAAAAGCTTGCCCAAAAAGCCATAAGCGTCAACGTTGCCGCATAAACATAAAACTCACTCACGAATCCGGCCAGAAGCATCAAGGGTGTAGTAAGACCGGACAACGCAAGACAAATGGTGATCGCTTTAATTTCACCGATCCTGTCGCCCAAAGGTCCCCCCAATAAGGCTCCGGCACCATAAATCATAGACGCAATCATCGAAACCGTACCTATCTCAAACTTCGTAGCACTCAAGCTTGTCAGAATCAGCGACAACAAAGTAGGCGTAATCACAAAAAGCGAATGATTCAATGAATGAGCCGTTCCCAGCAATAGTATGTTCCTGTTTGGTTTTGCTTGTTGTTCCAAATACTTACGCCCTTCCTTCTGATTCGGAGGTTGCACTCGGAAATTAATACTTACGATCGTTTCTTTTTGAACTTTATCCTTTCTCATTTCCGGAGCAGAAAAGGGCACCGCAGTACACTCTATGTCCAGTTTTACGCCAATTGAATTTGCATATCTAATTTGATTTCTACTTGAGTTTTAATTTCTTCAGTGTGCGCGCTAATCGATTTATGTCTTTATGTGGGATGAAGGTAGCGTCTGCGAACTCTTTGTGGAATTCGGGGTCGCTTGCAAGCTCGATATAACGCACTTTTCTTGACAGTTCCTCGGCAGCTTCTCGGGCATCCTCCGATATTAGGGACATTTTTGCGCCGGACAACGCAGTGTTGCCAACAAATCTTATCTTCTCGGTTGGTACATCCGGCACCAAACCTATCAGTTTTGCATTTTCTGGGTTGATATAGTTTCCGAAAGAGCCTGCAACGAGAAGCCCATCGATCTCTTCTAGCTCAACATTTTTCTTGTTCATCAAAATCGAGCATCCGGCGAATATTGCTGCCTTGGCAAGCTGTAGGTTGCCAATATCCTTTTGGGTGATGGTTATGTCTAAGCCTGTTCCGCTTTGTTTCTTCCACACAAGAACAAACTCTAGGCCATCGTTGGCTCTTCTGAGCCTGGACGTTTTAATATTAGTGTTAAATCTCCCACGCTTATTTATAACGCCAAGCTTGAACAGTTCCGCTAACACATCGATCATCGCAGATCCACACAATCCCCTTGGAGCTTCGTTATCAATCGTCGTGTATTCAACTTCGTAATCTGATGTTATGGACAGTCTTTCTATGGCGCCCGTTACAGCCTTCATTCCATGCTTAACGTTGCCTCCTTCAAAAGCTGGTCCGGAGGCACAAGAGCATGATAGAATGTCTTCGGAGTTTCCGACGAAAACCTCGGTGTTTGTCCCGATATCAAGGAGTAATGAAAGCTCCTCTGATTCGTGGATGCCGCTTGCCAGCAAATCGGCAACGGCGTCTGCGCCCACAAACCCTGCAATAATCGGCAGAACATGGACATTGCCTTCTGGGCATATGTTTATTCCCAGCTCTTTAGCCTTAACATTCATTGAGCGCTTAAGGGCTGGTGTGAATGGAGAAATTGCAACATATTTGGGATTTATTCCCAAAAAAAAGTGATGCATCGCCGTGTTTCCAACAACTGTCACTTCATAGACGTCTTTGGGATGAACCCCTACCTGGGCGCAATTGTAACTTAAAACGCTGTTTATTCCCTCCACCAGAAGCCTCTGCAAGGTTTGCAGTTTATCAGCATGGTTCGCTGAGAAGGTTATCCTAGAAACTACATCTTCGCCATGGATAATTTGGGGATTTTCAACAAAGCCCATGCTTAAGGTCTTGCCCGTTGCCAAGTCTACTAGGCAGCCGACAATCTTTAAACTAACGCGCGCGCGCCGTACACCCATCACTGCAGCGCCAACAGCATTTCCACAGGATTCCCACTGGTTTCATGTCCCTCCCCCGCTATTATCCTGTCAATGACGGATACGCTGGGTTTTAGAACTGACACTAGATCAACGATGTTCTTACTAAGTCGACCGGTGTGCATTGAACCCTTGGAAGCCAAGGCACCCATCATGTTCTTCAGGCTCAGTGTGACAGTGGCTATTCTGTGAGGCTTTAGCTTTGGAACACTGATTATCGTGCTTTCCAAAGCTGTTCTTGCCACTCTAACCTTTTTAAGCGAATAAGGATCGGGCAGATGAACTTCAACGAAATCATCTTTATTCAAGTCGACAAGTTTGACGCCCCATCTCTTAGCGACAGCGTCGACTCCTGCGACTTTGAAGGCTTCAAATGTGTCTGACCAACCACTTCCTTCACCTATAAGAACTTCTTCTCCTATCTTGTGTTCTGTCAAGAACTTGACGATCCCTTCTACTACTCTGCCGTCTGTCGTAATTCCGGTTGAAGGATGCTTAGAATTTATATAATTGGGTTTGATCAGGATTGTCTTTCGCGTGGACAGGGCCCTATCTACTCCGGGTCTTATGACCTGAAGAACTCTCTCAGTTGTATCGACAGGATCCGTCCCTTTCACAATTGCAACCTTGCTCATCTAGAAACACTCGCAATGTCAAATGATATGGTTTGATTTGAATCTTTCTTCTGTTCTTGGTGGCATGATTTTCTCTTGAGTGATGCACACCATCTATAAGTCACATGTATTTTTCAGTGATTTTCATTCAGCAATCATTGTTTACAGGGAATTGTGCAAAATGTGATATGTACGAAGCTGGTCACGGAAATGAGAAGTCAAGGGATGAGATAGTTGTTTGGTTCAGATAAGAACACAATGAGATTTTCAAACCACCGCGATATATAAAAAAGGTACTGCTTGCACTGTACTTTCAAAGGAGGAGTGTTTATTTGAAAAGGGCTGTCATCGTTCACGGAGGGGCTTGGAAAATTCCCAAGAAGCAGGAAAAACCATGCCTCGAGGGGGCAGAAAGAGCAGCTAAAATTGCCATGAATTGTTTGTTGGATGATAATTCAGCTCTTGACGCAGTTGAAGTAGCAGTCGAATGCATGGAGAACAATCCAGCCTTTGACGCTGGTGTCGGTTCTGTTCTGAACGCGGAGGGAGAAATCGAATTGGACGCGGCTATCATGGACGGCAGGACCCTAAACGCCGGGGCTGTAGCTGCAGTTAGGAACATAAGAAATCCTGTATCATTGGCTCGAAAAGTCATGGAGAACTCAGATCACGTTTTCTTAGTGGGAGAAGGAGCGAACAAATTCGCTACACTTCAAGGATTCGAAAAGTTTGACGGACTACGGTGAAAAGAGAATTAAACAGGTGGAAGAAACTCCGCGAAAAATATAGAGGAACAATGAAATTTTCAGATGAAAATGGAACAGTAGGTGCTGTTGCCATGGACGCTCATGGAAATATTGCTGCAGCAACTTCCACTGGCGGAATTCCTTTCAAACTTCCAGGGAGAGTTGGAGACTCATGTTTGATTGGCTGCGGCTTATACGCAGACAACAAGGTTGGGGGAGTTTCCGCAACAGGCTACGGAGAATCAATAATAAAGGTCATGCTCTCCAGAGTTGTCTGTGAACTTCTAGAAAAGGGATTAACTGCCCAGAAGGCTGCCGAACGGAGCGTTAAAATGCTGGAGAAAAAAATCAATGGTCGAGGAGGAGTTATCGTTCTTGACAGAAAAGGGAACGTTGGAATTTTTTATAACACACCGAAGATGGCGAGGGCCTACATGAAGGAAGAATCAGACGCTCCAATATCCTCAGTTTAAACACAATTCGCGTGCGCGAGCGAAAGCCAAGAGATTTGGCTCGGTAGTTGTTGTTTAAAAGCCTAGGAGAAAAATAACAACTTCTGAGTGTTAAAGAACTGAGCGGAAGATCTGGCGTGCCAGCTGATCTGTATCCGGATTTGTGTCAACCGCAAAAACTTGCCCTTCTCTTCCTCCGGCGTCAGCAAAAAGCAGAGAAAAATAACCGCCTCCGGCGTCAGCAAAAAGCAGAGAAAAATAACCGCCTCCGGCTCCAATATCAGCGACTTTTTGTCCTAGCTGCAAAGATAAGGTTTCCAATATCTGATTGGGGGTGTTTCTCGGATTAAGCGTATGAAAAATTTGGATAATATGTTAGTTCTTTCTACGTTGCTTTGCATTGTTTGGCGTATTTCTCTGTCTCTGAAAATAACTTTTCTATGTCGGCTTCAGAGTGTGCGGTGCTTAGAGCTCCGGTGTGTGCGGGTAGGAAGAAAACTCCATCTGTGATCAAGCTTAGGTGATAGTTAATCAGTTTCTTCTTGTCGGCTTTGGAGGCTGCATGAGCATTCTTTACTTCTTCTCTTGTGAAGTGAGTGTTGAAGAGAGAGCCTGCTCCTGTAACTTGTACGTCCACACCATTTACTTCGAAGATTTCCTTTAGCTTTTCTCTGATTTTTCCTCCAACATTGTTTAGCTTGTTTATTAGTTGTCCGTCTTTTAGAATTTTCAGTGTTGCCAAACCAGCTGTCATTGATATTGGGTTTGCTGTGAAGGTTCCGCCGTGGAAGGAGTAATGGGGGCGTTCATAAAGGAGCGTATCGAGCCTCTTCATGATCTCTCTGCGTCCGCAAAAAGCACCTATCGGAAATCCTCCCCCCAAGATTTTTCCGAAAACCGCTATGTCCGGCGTTACACCATAATATTGCTCTCCTCCACCGGGAGCCAACCTGAAACCAGTGATCACCTCATCGAAGATCAACAGAACACTTCTTTCATCGCAAAGTTCCCTCAGCCCTTTCAGAAACTCCTTTTCCGCGGGGATGCCTCCTCCAGCGCCGAGGACAGGTTCAATTGTGATGGAGGCAACTTCTTCGTTCTTCAGCTTTTCCTTAACTCCTTCAAGGTCGTTAAATGGCAAAACTATGGTGTCTTGTAGGGATCCAGCTGTTAAGCCGGCGGACTCTGGGATGTCGAAAGGGTATTTGACGCTTATGTGAAGTGCATCGTAGCCTCCGTGCCATCCGCCCTCGAATTTGGCGATTTTGCTTCTGCCAGCGTATGCACGTGCTAGGCGTGTGGCGTACATGTTTGCCTCTGTTCCTGAATTGGTGAAGCGCACCATTTCCGCGCTTGGAACCATTTTCACAATTTGCTCAGCTAGCTGGATTTCTAGTTCGTGGGATGTTCCGTAATGGGTGCCGTTTTCAAGTTGCCTCTTAACGGCCTCCACAACAGCTGGTGGGCTGTGGCCAAGTATAAGCGCAGTATGTCCCAACCAGAAGTCAACGTATTCGTTTCCATCAACATCATAAAGCTTGCTTCCCTTCGCTCTAGCAGTGTAAAACGGGTAAGGCTCAAAATGCCTTATGGCATAAGAAACCCCAGCGGGGAGAAACTTATTTGCTCTTTCGTATAAATCCTTGGATTCTCGAGTTTTAGAAACGTATGAATCAGACATGCCGGATAGCACTTCCCTTTTAGGTCTATATCGACTATTAGGTTTAACATTTAAAAGTTGTATGTTTAAACTTCCATACGCGCGCGTTATGATTGCTATTAAGAGTTGGTTCTCATGTTCACCTGTCCAATTTTTCTATAACTTCCACGGCTTCTCAAACAAAACTGCCTTTAACCTAACCAAATGACCCACTTGACAATTCATGCATCCTTTCTTTCTTTTATTTTTATGGAAAAGCTTTTAAGCGATTCACGAAAAGGCATTTTTCTAGGCATTATTGTGCGAAATCTGGGAGATATTCATGTGAATATTGAGCGTGAATTGATTATTTCTGTTCTGAAGCTAACTAAAGGTGGGCCTACTTCCTTTGAAGTGTTAATTAAAGACGCAAAAATTCCATTAAAAATTACTGAAAATTTAGTCAAAAAGATGCAAAATAATGGACTACTTTATTTGCGAAACAAAATTATAGATGTAGATAACTTAAAACGTCTTAAATTAGCCGTTCACGCCGTGCAGCTGGGTGCCGACCTTGAACGCGTAAGCAGCTTCCTTGACTGGAAAGAGTTTGAAAACATCGCCGCTATCGCTTTTGAACGGAACAATTACAGTGTGAAGAAGAATTTAAGGTTTAAGCATGCTGGACGAAGATGGGAAATAGATATAATTGGATGTAAAAAACCAATAGTCGCGTGTGTTGATTGCAAGTACTGGCATCACGGAATGTACCCATCCGCGACAAGGAGAATCGTTGAGGAACAGGTTGAGAGAACATCAGCCTTAGCTGAATCCTTGCCAAAACTCGCCGAAAAAATTGAGTGCGCCTCATGGAGCAGAGTTAAGCTCGTGCCAGCCGTTTTATCCCTTATCCCAGCCAGATTCAAATTTTACAATAATGTGCCAATCGTTCCAGTGCTTCAGCTACAGGACTTCCTAAGTCAGCTACCAGCCTACGTGGACTCACTTAAACACTTTTCAAAAAAGACTTAGCCTACCAATTCCACAGATGTTCCTAGAGCTTGGCCCGGCACACCCTTCCTGAATCTTATCCTAACCAAGCCCTTCTTGCCATGCAAAGCCACGATCTTTCCGATGATTTTGCTCTTTCCACTCTTCCACGCAACCTTTCGTCCAACGAGTCTGCCTGCTTCGGAAGCAGAAGTTACGTGTGTAAACTGGATTATGCACTCTTTAGGCGTCTGAGTTTTCGGACCTACTCGGTAATTCACTATTATTCCTTGAACCGGTTGAGTCATAAGCTTTCACCTACAACAAATGTCTTCCCCAAAAGATAGGCTAGAAGCTTTTAAATTTGTTTCGCTTCTGCATTTCAAGGCTTATTCATGATTTCCAAAATCGGTTTTCTTGCAAATTTTACGGCGGGATACAGGCTTGAAACAAACATCACAACTAAGGCGACTAGTAGCCATCCAGCTATCTCAAGAATCGTGTGACTCGTAACCACAGGCTCCGGAACTAAAATCAGCAAGGTAAGAATTATTCCTATTGGAACTCCTGCAACGAAACTGGAAAGCAAAACTATGAAACTCTGCTCCGAAACAGTCTTAGTAACCGTCTTAGGCTTTATCCCCAACGCCCTCAAAACACCCAATTCACGGCTCTGCTCAGCTATAGCAAGCACCACATAGCCTATTAAACACAAGGAAGCCGCTATCAGAGAAAACAAAGGTAAAAACATCAGAGTAGACCAGACATACCCAAGAAAGCCAACATTTTCTTCCAGTGCCTCATTAAGCTCAAAAACCCTAAACTCTGAATCCACACCATCAACAGTTGTTCTTATTTGTTCTAAAACTTCTGCACGATTAACCGAGTCAACTCTAACCATAACAATGTTGGGTTTCAATATGCCAGTAACATTTTGCAGGACATCCAGAGGCACATAAGTGACATTTCCATTATTGATCGGGTCCATGCAAACACCGGTCACATTGAAAATTCTGTCAAACACCATTAAGTATTGATTCAAAGGCTTTGAGAACATTTTCTGAGCTAGAGATTCTCCTACCACGGCTTCCAGTGTTTCACTCTCTTTCAGGGGTTCACCTTCGACAAACCATTCACTTAACACCTTTTCAGGTTCAACACCAACAATTAGGGATTCACCCTCTCGATCATCGCCAACAGAAATTATGGTCGCAGTCTCAGAATCAATGATTTCACCTGGAACTTCCCTCACATGTCCCTCCACAACTAAGCGTGCATCAACATCTATACTCGATATTGTTTTCAGCTGATTGAGAAGGCTTTCAGGTACTAAGTATTCTTGCTCTGTGTAGTTAAACTGCAAATCCTCTTTTGCACCGTGAAATTTTGATAACAAGAGCTTGTACTGATCACTCATGTTTTTATGAGCTATCAAAATCATGTCTCTGCCTATGGCTTTTTCGACCCAGCTTTTGGTGGTTTGATCAGCGATTATTCCTCCTGCAATGGCTACGGTGACTAACGTGAAGACTGTAGCTAAACACAAAATGATTCTGATGGTTGCTGATTTTCTGCGGAACAAGCTTCTTAAAGCAATTTTAACTGTGAAGCTCGATTTTGAAATAACCCTAAATCCTGGTTCCTTGCTCAATCCATAGTGATAGGTTGGTGAAATCGCCTTAGCTGGCTCAACCTTAGTCACGTCCAGAATCGGTTTTACTCCAAAAATCACAGCGAGAACGAAAAAAAGAACGAAAATCAAGAGAATGAGCCAAAAATTGACCGGTTTCTGCAAAATCTGAAAACCAGTAAAGCTAAACAAGCTAATTGAAGCATAGTCTGCTAGTATTCCAAAAACCACGCCGAGAAAGCAGCTAACAAACGTGACTATGAGAAGCTCCGTCATGAAATAGCCGAAAATCAAGTCGTTTGGGCACCCAGTTGCCCTCATTAACCCGATATCCTTAACTCGCTGGGACATCATCACAAAAACCATGAAAGAAACAATAACCGCTCCGGTGACGACGATTAACAGTCCAATGAAAGTTATAAACTGAGAGAAAATAATTGAAAATCCCGATGTCAGCTTACCTTCCGCTACTTGCGAGATTTCAAAGCCTATATTTTCTCCGAAAAGAAGAAGAAAAACAGTTAAAGCAACACATAAAGTCAAACTAGCGACAGTTAGGCCTGTTTGAAGCTTTCTACGCAGCAGATCGTTTACCGGAAAAGACGTTTCACTCATCTAGGCTTACCAGCTTTCCGTCTTCCAAATACAGTTTTTGATCAGCCAGTCGGGTTATCCGCTCGTCATGGGTTGCAACGATAATAGTTTTTCCGTCATCTTTTAATTTTCGGAGTATTTGAACAATTTTCAAGCCTGTTTTGACATCCAAATTTCCAGTAGGCTCATCAACAAGAAGTAATGGGGGGTCATTGGCCAATGCACGGGCAAAAGCCACACGCTGTTGCTCACCGCCGCTCAATTGAAATGAGAAATGGTCGGCTCTATGCTCTAAACCTACAATTCTCAATAACTCTTCAACCCGATTTTCTATGTAATCCTCTGGTTTCCGAGCCCACTCCATTGGGAAAGCAATGTTCTCAGAAACACTCAATGTAGATACAAGGTTGTAGGATTGGAAGACGAAACCAACATTGTTGCATCGAAAATCAGCTAAGAAATCCTCGTCTTCAACGCTTAGATCGTGTCCAAAAACAATGATCTTTCCGCTTGTGGGTCTGTCGATTCCGCCGATAATGTTTAGCAATGTTGTTTTTCCGGCACCTGACGGACCGCTTATACCTATAAACTCGCCTTTTTCAACCTTAAGGTTTACATCTTTCAAGGCTTCAATGTTAATGTCGTTGATTTGATAAATTTTGCATAAAAGGGACGCCGAGACCACGCTTTTATCCATGGTCATTATCAACTTCCCATCTTCAAATCGAAGTTTCCTCTGTCCCGCTTTATGATTCTCTCTTTTTCAGGAAGCTTGTTTTTCTCCCAATCTTCCCATCTTATTTGTTTGAAAATCCATTTTTTTCCCAAGTGCGCTGCAAGCACTCCATGCTTATACTCGTTTGGTCCTGGTATTAGTTCATCGAGAAATCTGAAAAGTTTTTCAACCTGTTTTCTTGGAAAATAGGCGTAATACCTAGCGTTTTTAACCTCGAAAGCGTAAACATGTAGGTCTTTTCTGGCTATAACATCTGGTAAGGGACTGAGGCTTGGGTTGCTGACTGGAACTCGAACGGCTTTGTATCCATTTTTTTCCAGAACTTTTACGAGAACTGTCTCACTGTAAAAGCCTCTTCTACGCCATCTGCGAATTGCAGCCTGGTCAACTTCCCTAACCATTAACCACTCTCCCACTCTAGAGGAGTTCTAGAAACGAATTTTAGCCGGGTTTTCTTTTGTGCCTAGAAAATCTTAGCGTTTCCTACGCTTATAAGTTTGAACCGGAACCTTAAGGATTGGCTTTTCAACCAGACATTCCTTTAAGTAGTCGTCTAACGTGGCTGCCTGTACAACCTCCATCTTATAGTCGTTAACTTCGATGGAATGTTCATAATTCTTTTTAGGAATGACTACTTTTTTGAACCCCCAAGCCTCAGCAGCCTTAATTTTCTCGTAAACTCCGCCGACAGCAGTTATTTGAATGGAATCTCCGACGCCTAAGTTTATTTCCCCAGTAACAGCTACATCTTGCCTTATAGGTTTGCCTTCGATAAGTGAGCAAAGCAGTATAACCATTGTTGCGCCTGCCGACGGGCCGTCCACACCGTAGGATTGGGCGAAGTCGATGTGTGTCAGGTAGTCTTGGGCTATGTCTATGCCGTATTTCTGTAGGATTACGCTTCTAACTTTTGCAATGCTGTCTGAGATGAAACTTTGGTTACTCTTGGCCACCCCAGTGACCTTGTAGTATCCCTTTAATGGGTAACTCCTTGGAAGTTCGCTTGTCTTAACCATGTTGGCTCTTACGCCTAAGACGCTTCCCGTCATCTCTCCGCTATAGGGGTCTTTGACCACAGCTAAACCGTGTATCTGGCCGAGTTTAACTCCTTCAGGCTTGATTTCCAACAGTTTGCCTCTCTCGTTCATTTCGTGTTCCAATATTTGTCTCTGAATTGTTTTGCAGTGGTTTTCTATGGCTTCGCGTACATGCCTCCTCTCAACAACCTTGCAGTCTTCGTTCATCGCGAGGGTTGCAGCCGTCTTGATAATTGAGATTAAGGGTCTGAACTTTGTTGTTAAGGCATCTTTTTTGTTGCTTCTTCGTCTTCCTTCTTCCACGATTTCTTCGCACGTTTCTCTGCTGAAGGGTATAAGGTTGAAACGTTTAGCCTCTTGCGCTATGAACTGCACGTATTTACGTTTGTTTTCCGCAGTGTTTGGCATATCATTGTTCATTCTCACAACCTTGCCGTAGCCGTAGATGCGGTCCATCAGGGCTGGGTGAATCTGGTTTATGCTGTCGAAGTTTCCGGCGACAACCAGAAATGTTATGGCAGGTACGGGCTCTGTTGAAACTGCCATTGCAGCTGTGCCTCCGGCTTGCCATCGGCCTCTCAATGTTATTGGCAACTGTCCGTCTTCAAGCACTGTTAGAAGCGTTACTGCTTCTTCTGGGCTGAGATTCTTTATCTCATCGATGTATAGTATGCCAAAGGATGCTCTATGCACATCTCCAGCAGTAACCCTTTGATGTTCAGGTGTCCCCAAACCGCCGGTCTGATACGGGT
>Ga0224501_10003154_pt1 | contig 12964 bp, 9 predicted proteins | sample SF_Oct11_sed_USG_4_FD_169105 | JGI IMG/M metagenome (GOLD analysis project Ga0224501, IMG submission 169105) | Sediment microbial communities from San Francisco Bay, California, United States - SF_Oct11_sed_USGS_8_1 | ecosystem: Environmental > Aquatic > Marine > Sediment | place: USA... | reverse complement strand
GGATGCTTGCGTACCATTTAAAAGTGCCAGTCCCTCTTTAGGAGCCAGTACCACCGGTTCTATCCCGGCGATCTTGAGCCCTTCCTGGGCAGACAGGATCTCCCCCTGATAACGCACAAAACCTTCGCCCAGCAGGATTGCGCTCATATGGGCCAGGGGTGCCAGATCACCGGAAGCACCCACCGAACCCTTGATGGGAATACAGGGATAGACTTCTTTGTTGAGCAGCGTGATCAAGAGCTGAATCACCTGCCAACGAATACCGGAAAAACCGCGGGCCAGGGAATTGATTTTCAACACCATCATCAAACGCACCGTGGAGTCAGACATATAGTCCCCCACCCCGGCGGCATGGGATAACACGATACTGCGCTGCAAGGTCTCCAGTTCTTCGGGGGGAATACGCGTGTTGGCCAAAAGCCCAAAACCGGTATTGATACCATAGACCGTCTTGCCTTCCGAAATCACTTTGGCGACGGTTTCCGCGGCACGATTCACATCGGTCTCCGCCTGCTTGCCCAGACTTACTTTGCAGGCCTGTTGATGTATACTGAACAAGTCTTCATAACTCAACAGGCCCGGTTTTATCTCACACGATTTCATGACGGGCCCTTCAACATGGGCAGGTCCAAACCATTTTCCGCAGCACAGGTTTTTGCAATGTCATATCCCGCATCGGCATGACGCATCACGCCCGTGGCCGGATCATTCCATAGCACCCGCTCAATGCGTTTTGCCGCCTCCTCTGTTCCATCGCACACAATGACCAGCCCCGCGTGTTGACTGAAGCCCATTCCCACTCCGCCGCCATGATGGAAGCTGACCCAGGTGGCACCGCTGGCGGTATTGAGTAATGCATTTAATAGAGGCCAGTCGGAGACGGCATCGGAACCGTCCATCATGGATTCGGTTTCCCGATTGGGCGAAGCAACCGAACCCGAGTCCAGGTGATCTCGTCCTATTACCACGGGTGCCTTGAGTTCGCCCTTGGCCACCATTTCGTTAAAGGCCAGGCCCACGCGGGCCCTGTCTTTCAAACCGATCCAACAAATGCGTGCCGGTAGACCTTGAAAGGCGATGCGTTCCTGGGCCATATCCAACCAGGTATGCAGTTGCGGATTGTCGGGAATGAGTTCCTTCACCTTGGCATCGGTTTTATAGATGTCTTCTTCATCACCGGAAAGCGCGACCCAGCGAAAGGGTCCGATCCCTTTACAAAAGAGGGGGCGTATATAGGCCGGCACAAAACCGGGAAAGTCGAAGGCGTTCGTCACCCCTTCTTCAAAGGCCATTTGACGAATATTGTTGCCATAGTCCAGGGTGGCAGCGCCTGCAGCTTGCAGCTCCAACATGGCTTGCACATGAATGGCCATGGACTGCTTCGCCGCCTTGACCACGGCGGCCTCGTCTTTCTCACGCATTTCTTTTGCGTGTTGCAAGGTCCAGCCCTTGGGCAGATAGCCATTGAGGGGATCATGGGCACTGGTCTGATCGGTGACCACATCCGGCGTGATACCGCGTTTCACCAGTTCGGGGTACACGTCTGCGGCGTTGGCAACCAGCCCTACGCTCAAGGCCTGTTTGTTGGCGCAAGAGCCCTTCATCAATTCCAAAGCCCGATCCAGGCTATCGGCCTTGTGGTCGATGTAACCTGTCTTGAGGCGAAAGTCGATACGAGACTCGTCCACCTCGATGGCCAACATGGAAAAGCCCGCCATGGTGGCGGCCAGGGGTTGCGCCCCACCCATACCGCCGAGACCAGCGGTGAGTATCCATCGTCCTTTTGCCTCGCCCTTGAAATGCTTTTTGGCCACGGCGGCGAAGGTTTCGTACGTGCCTTGCACGATGCCCTGGGAACCAATATAGATCCAGGAGCCGGCGGTCATTTGGCCGAACATCATCAGGCCCTTTTTATCCAGTTCGTTAAAGTGTTCCCAATTGGCCCAATGGGGGACCAGATTGGAATTGGCGATGATCACACGGGGGGCGTCCGCGTGGGTTTTAAACACACCGACGGGTTTTCCACTTTGTACCAGCAGGGTTTCGTCCTCATTTAAGCGGGTGAGGGTTTCCACAATCTTATCAAAACATTCCCAATCCCGTGCTGCCCGACCGATTCCGCCATAGACAATCAATTGCTCGGGATGCTCGGCCACGTCCGCGTCCAGATTGTTCATGATCATGCGCAAAGGGGCCTCGGTGAGCCAGGACTTGGCGGTGAGACGGGTGCCAGTGGGGGCCTTGATGCGGCGAGAGGGATCAAATCGATTAGACATCACATACTCCCGGACTCGTTTGTGCTAGAGAAATGCTAGAAGAAACCTGTGAATAAGTCCCTGATTACAATGAAGCAACATTTATGCACGTAGACTTGCTCATTCGAAATGTCAGACTCGCCACCCTGTCCACCAAGGTGGACGCACCCTATGGAACCATCGACGAGGGATTGTTGGCCGTTAAAGACGGCACCATCGCCTGGGTGGGTGCTGCATCCGAGGCACCCCGCTTTGATTCAAAGGTAGAGCTAGATGGCGCGAAGGCCTGGCTCACACCGGGGTTAATCGACTGCCATACGCACCTGGTCTTTGCCGGGAATCGCGCCGATGAATTTGAAAAACGCTTGCAAGGCGTGAGCTATGAACAAATCGCCAAAAAAGGCGGCGGTATCCTTTCGACCGTACGCGCAACCCGTGCCGCCAGTGAAGAAGAATTGTTGTCGTCTGCATTAGTGAGACTTGCCCGTCTACAAGGAGAAGGAGTGACGACAGTCGAGATCAAATCCGGTTACGGACTGGATGAAGAAACGGAATTGCGCATGCTGCGTGTTGCCCGTGAATTGGAAAGACGTGTACCTGTAACTATTAGCACGACTTTCTTGGGCGCACACGCCCTGCCCCCCGAGTTTGAAAATAATGATGACTATATCGACTTTATCTGTGAAACGATCTTACCCAAGCTTGGAAAAGAAAAACTTTGTGATGCAGTAGACGTGTTCTGTGAAGGAATCGGTTTTTCCCTTGAACAGTCTGGAAAGGTTTTTGAAAAAGCTTGCGCACTCGGTTTACCGATAAAGGCCCATGCCGAACAATTGAGTGATTTGGGGGGAGCGGCGCTTGTTGCACAATATCGTGGTTTATCCGCAGATCATTTGGAGTATTTAAAGGCCGAAGATGTGGCAGTTTTGAAAAAGGCGAATGCGGTTGCTGTATTACTCCCCGCTGCGTTCTATTTTTTAAATGAAAAACAAGTCCCGCCTATTCAGGCCTTGCGTGATGCGAAGGTGCCCATGGCTGTGGCCACCGATTGCAATCCGGGAAGCGCGCCTATCGCATCGTTGCTTACCGCCATGAATCAATCCTGCGTGCTGTTTGGCTTAACACCGGAAGAAGCTCTCACAGGCGTTACGCGTCATGCGGCACAGGCCTTGAATCTTGCGAATCAAAAAGGTGTTTTGGAAGCAGGAAAAGACGCGGACCTCGTCTTATGGGAAATAAATCATCCCAATGAATTAAGTTACGGTATCAATTTAACTAAACCAAGCCGGATATGGTTCGGAGGAAACGATGTATCAAGAAGCTGATATGACATTATGGCAGGGGCGGGTTGATAAGGAAGATACGCCCGCCTTGCGTTGGCATCAGGTCATACAAGCTTGGGACACAGCGAGTGCCTTGAATGAATCGCCCATCCTATTGGGATTTCGCTGTGACCAGGGCGTGAAACGCAATGGTGGTCGCGTGGGTGCCAAGGAAGGCCCCATCGTGATTCGAAAGGCCTTAAGCAATCTTGCCTATCACACAGACATCACGCCCTTTGATGCAGGGGATATCGTCTGCGAAAAAGGCGAACTGGAGTCGGCGCAAGAAGAATACGCGGAGCTCGTCTACAAAATCATTCAAGCAAATGGACATCTTATCGGATTAGGGGGTGGACACGAGATCGCCTGGGGTAGTTTCCTGGGTTTGACCAAATCGTTGGGCCCCGATCTGCAAACAAAGAAGATTGGGATTATCAATTTCGACGCCCATTTTGATTTACGCAAACCCAAACCGTTGGGGAACTCAGGGACCCCTTTTAGACAAATCGCCGAGTGGTGTGAACAAGAATCGCTTCCGTTCAACTATTTCGTACTGGGCGTCAATCAATCAGCCAACACCACCGCCTTGTATGATTTTGCCAACAAACACGGGGTACAATGGATTGAAGACAAGGACTGCAGCGTTACTCGCTTTGAACAGATTTCGAATCAACTTAAACAGTTTCTTTCTAAAATAGACATTTTGTATTTTACGATTTGCATGGACGTATTCCCCGCCGGCCATGCACCCGGCGTCAGTGCTCCGGCTAGCCTGGGTGTAGAACCCGCCCTTATTTTCAAATTGCTGGACGTGTTACGAGCTCAATGTAAGGAGCTGGGGGTTCAATGGACTCATACCGATATCGCCGAAACAAATCCCGGTGTCGATAGAGATAATCAAACGGCAAAGTTGGCAGCGAGGCTAGCGCACGTACTTAGTCATCCAAATTGATTCAAGGCTTCTCACTGTATGCCATTTTTCGATTGAACATCGAACTTTTTGCTTTTCCATCCGGCGAGTTGTGATCACGATCAATAAAGACAAAGTAAAAATCCACATCAGGATATTTGCTAGCAACGTTTAGGATAATTTCTTCCCACCAACTTCTGGGCTCAATGGTAATGTGTGCATTTTGGCCATCCGGCAAATACTTGGTCGCCGGCAAACAGGAAATCGACGCGTAAACGAATTGCGTGGCATGTGAAAACAGGTCCTCAATGATCCACTCCATATCATCCTTGGGACAATGCTCCAACACATCGGTGGAAATCACCGCATCAAACTTGTGTTCAGGCAAGTGATTAAATGGGGCATAGGCAGGTTCATATAAGGCCACTTCCTCCAATTGCCAATACTTCACCAAATTTTCTATCACCATGCCCGGTTTAGATGCCAACTGAAAATTTCTGTGCTGATAGTACAGTGCCTTACCGCAACCATAGTCCAGCATGGATTTGCTATTATTGCGCAGGGCAAGCTGGCGTATATTTTCGATATGTGCGCCCAAACTCAAGCCATAGAATACCGGTAGCTCAGAGTTTTGTGCATCCTGATCTGTTTTGTGCATCTCGGTATACAGACGCATCAGATATTTGTACATATCACTTGGATTTTCTCGTGAATAGGGCATGGCTTGACTCGCTTAGTACAGTAGTGGACCAATAGCCAACTACAGCAACATTCATGCACGAAACCAATGCTTTTTGTAGGCGAATCGTTTTGTACAAATCATCGTCAGAAACAATTACCCCAAATGGGCTAACGTTTAATGTCACATACGTTTACACAGTTTCTATTGCGTTTTAGTGAAAACAGTGTAAATTAGCCCACAGTTCTCGCAGCAAGCTCCCCAAAAGGATTTACCTCTTTAATTTTTTACGGACCGCTGTTCACCCTGCTGACAAGGAAGCCCTGGCGCGGATTTGAGGTAGTGACACATGCTTCGCCGTTGTTCGCAACTTGCCGTACTTTTTTTCAGTTTTCTTTTATTGTTTTCCAGTCAATCTTTTGCTGCCCCTAGTTTCCAAGAGAAAGACATTTCAGATGTAGGCTGGTCTGTTGTATTGATTGAAGTGACCTATGATGCGCAATCAAACTCGACCACCTTTACCTATTCACTAACCGCAGCTAGTGGAGAGAAAGATCTCAGCCACTGGGTATTGAGTATCGACATTGATGAAACCGGCCTAAGCTCCATCTCTCCAGACAACCTGACCTCCATTGGCCTGGATCCGACCACCGGGGTGTGGGGAATTAAATGGGATGCCGGCCAGGACTCTGGAACTGTCATGGAATATGGCGTAACAGTTCCAGGAAACGCATCGGTTGTAGACATCAACTACGCCGTCAAGGGTGGTACCTATTATGCGGTGGGCGTTACACAGGGCCCTGGGACATCGGTTGTTTCCAATGACACCTACAGCATCTCAGGAACTGTCTTTCAAGACGTGTACAGCAATCTCAGCTACGATTCGGGCGAGCCCACTTTAGGGAACGTAAGCGTAGACTTGTTGGATGTAGACGGCAATGTAGTCGCGACCACAGTCACTAATGATGATGGGTCGTATGTTTTTGACAACGTCATACCCGGTGACTACACCGTAAGTTTGCCCTCTTCAAGCGTAGTGGACGATTTCAACGAAACCCTTTTTTACTACTACACTCCTGTCTCTAGTAGCAGCCAGGATGTAACCGTAGCCAACGCTAATGTTTCGGACATCTATTTCGGTTTCGCACTAAATGCGCTCGGAGTTCTTGATGACCTGAACAGTGAAGATCCCGATGCAGATGGTTTTAACCTGCCCGGTGAAGGTCGCACGATTGGATACTGGAAGCATCAGTTCTCTGTAGCCATCAAAGGAAAAGGACGTGCTCATGTGGATGCAGCGACCTTGTCTAGCTACCTTGCATGGATCGAGTCGTTTTATCTCGTCGATCCGTTCCAGTTTAATGACGGCGCTGAATTTGATCACGCCCATGCCATCATGGCAAATCGCACCAGTGATGCAAAAGAATTGTTGGAAAAGCAATTACTGGGAACCGAGTTGAACCATGTTGCCGGTCTGGGATTGAGCGGTAGTTACATCGTACTGCAGGAAATGATACTAAAATGGTCTGAGTACCTATCTGCTAACTCAGCACTCTTTACACGTGATGAGTTGTTGTTGGCCAAAGATATTCTGGATGGTATTAACAATATGGGGCATTGATAGCAATATCTACCCCTCATACCGAAAGCCGCAGGGATGCGGCTTTTTTTAGTGTACTGTTATTTGTGCGAGTATTCTTTCCCAAGTCTAAACCTGGTCCAATTTATTCTATTACTACCGCGTTAACAGCGAGTTGTAGAAATCATTACGCTAGTTCAAACCCACAAACTCGCTGTTCACCTTGTATCTGAGAGCGAGTCTGTTAAACTACGCGACTTTTTGCTTTCCGATTCGTCATCACAGGATTTAGACTATGTTTCAACTGGGTGGACACAGCACCACAAGTATACGCAACGATTTGTTATCCGGGCTAACCGTCGCGCTGGCTCTGGTGCCGGAAGCGGTGGCCTTCGCCTTTGTTGCAGGCGTTGAGCCCCTGGTGGGTCTGTACGCCGCGTTCATGGTCGGTCTGTTGGCTTCCGTCTTCGGTGGACGTCCTGGCATGATATCCGGTGCAACCGGGGCAATGGCCGTGGTGATGGTGGCGCTGGTTGCTGATCACGGCGTGGAATATCTTTTCGCTGCCGTTGTGCTCACGGGTTTGATTCAAATCATGGCGGGCGTTTTAAAACTGGGTAAGTATATTCGCATCGTTCCTTATCCTGTCATGCTGGGTTTTGTTAATGGACTGGCGATCGTCATCTTTCTTGCCCAGTTACAACACTTCAAAATCGAAAATTCAATTGGCGAATTTCAATGGATGTCTGGCACTGGTTTGGCCGTTACCCTGGGACTGGTCTGTGCGACCATGTTCATCATCCACTATCTCCCTAAGTTGACCACCGCCGTGCCTTCTTCACTGGCCGCCATCCTGGTTGTTTCCTTTGGCGTCATCTATTTCAACATCGACACACGAACAGTGGGCGATATGGCATCCATCGAAGGGGGCTTTCCCAGTTTTCATCTTCCTGCTGTACCGTTTAGCCTGGAAACACTTTGGATCATTCTGCCCTACTCCATTATATTGGCGGCCGTAGGCTTGATCGAATCACTATTGACCATGTCTCTCATCGATGATGTAACCAACACCCGCGGTCGTGGTAACAGGGAATGTATAGGACAAGGTATTGCCAACACCAGCACCGGACTATTTGGTGGTATGGGCGGTTGTGCCATGATTGGTCAGAGTATGATTAATATCAACTCCGGTGGACGTGGACGTCTTTCAGGTATTTCTGCCGCTTTGTTTCTGCTTTGTTTTATTTTGTTCGCGTCTTCATTGATTGAAATGATTCCCATCGCCGCCCTGGTGGGTGTAATGTTCATCGTAGTCCTGGGCACGTTTGAGTGGTCCAGCTTTCGTATACTGAGTAAAGTGCCACGCGGTGATGCCTTTGTGCTTATCCTGGTTTCAGGTGTTACGGTTGTCACCGATCTGGCTGTGGCTGTCGTAGTGGGTGTGATTGTTTCGGCCTTGATGTTCGCATGGGAACACGCGAAGCATATCAACGTAAATACTAAAATCGATCAGCATGGTTCCAAGATCTATGAACTCAACGGGCCGCTGTTCTTTGGTTCGGTGAAAAGTTTCCTTGAGCTTTTCAATCCAGAGGGCGACCCGGATGATGTAATCATCGAGTTTCAAAATTCCCGTGTCTGTGATCACTCCGCCATTGAGGCCATCGATAACCTGGCAGAAAAATACATCAAGGCGGGTAAAACGCTGCACCTCAGACATCTGAGTGTGGAATGCCGGCAGTTACTGCGAAAAGCCGGTGATCTGGTGGAAGTGAATGTGATGGAAGATCCGCGTTATCATGTCGCCGATGACAAGTTGGCCTAGCACTGGGAATACTTCATAACTAACTGATTACATAAACAAATAAGTAAGTGTTCTGGTACTGGACGCCCTTAATATGGTATAAAACGGCAACTGGTTTTGCGCGCGCAAAGACCGAGTAATACCCCGTTTATAGCAGGATGTGTTTCAATGCATGAATCGAAAGAAAGAGCCCCAAAACTTGTAAAATTTGCCATTATGTCAGCAGGAATGCTGTTTATCGGAACATTTCAAGGCATGGTACAAGTCATTGGTCCGGTACGGGAATGGCTGGTCTCCATCGGTACACCCAACACCAATCCCGGGCACTTGATCGATCCCCTCGCCCATGTGCACATTAACCTCATCGGTGGCGTGGTGTTATTCATGATTGGCACAATCTACTACACCCTTCCCCGCATGAGTGGCCTACGCATCTATTCCATGAAGCTGGTGGATCACTCCTTTTGGTGGATTAGTATTGGTGTGCTCGGGTTCTATTCCTCTTTGTTATTTTTCGGTATCACGGAAGGGATGTTGATGCTGGAAGGCAAAGACTATAGCCATGTCCACGCCTATTACACACCCGTCATCGTCACGTTCGCCACCACCATGACCACCGGTTATGGCTGTTTTTTCGCGAACATCGCACTAACGATTCTGAAGGGAAAAAAGGTCGAGGAGTCTTGATCTAAGCAGAGCCGTATCATCCTGTGAAACCTGAGCGCCCTGTTCGATTCAAACCCAAACAGCATTCAATGCGCTAAGACCAGAGCCTGGTAGCCTTTACTGATCCAATAACTCGATCCAGTGCTTAACAGGAATATTGGCTTTTGTCGCCATGTGCATTTGGCACCCCACATTTGCCGTCGCTATCAGTTCCGGCGCGTCGGCCTGAAGAGAGTTCAGTTTATTGTCCAAGAGTTGTTGAGAAATCGAGGACTGCAATACGGAATAGGCACCGGCAGAGCCGCAACATAGGTGCGCGTCCTCCACTTCGGTAAGCTCATAACCGACCCGGTTCAGAATCTTTTCGACTTGTCCTACAATTTGTTGCCCATGCTGCAAGGTGCAGGGAGAATGAAACGCGACCCGTCCCATAGCCTTTAACGTTAGCTTTGAGAGGTCTTCCCCGGCAAGTATCTCACTGATGTCCTTGGCAAGCTCAGAAATCGTTTTCGCCTTTTCCGCATAGCGCTCATCGTGGGCAAGTATCTTACCGTAGTCTTTCACCACCACTCCACAGCCACTGGCGGTATTGAGGATGGCTTCTACACCCTGCTCCACATAAGGCCACCAGGCATCGATGTTCTTACGCATCGCGTCATAGCCTTCTTCATGCGCGGACAAATGATAGCTCGCCGCACCACAACAACCTGCCCCTTGGGCACGAATTAATTGAATACCGAGTTTATCCAATACACGCGCAGTGGAGGCATTGGTGTGTGGCGTTGTGATGGGTTGAACGCACCCTTCCAACACCAGCATTTTGCGCAGGTGGTCACGCTGGGGCCAAACGGGGGCCGTTTGCCTTTGCGGAATTTTTTTCTTGAGAGACGCAGGCAATAGAGGCTTTGCCATTCTTCCCAAGCCTAAGAGCGTTTGAAACAACGCGGGGTTGAGGAGAACCATGCGCAAGGCCTTGCGCTTCATTTTCTCAGCAAGGGGGCGATCCACTTCCTGCTCGACGATGTGACGACCGATATCGACAAGGCGACCATAACTCACCCCCGATGGACAAGTGGTTTCGCAAGAACGACAGGTTAAACAACGATCCAAATGCAACTGCGTTTTTTCACTGACCTCCTTACCCTCAAACAACTGTTTCATGAGATAGATACGACCTCGGGGCCCATCCAGCTCGTCACCCAGTAATTGATAAGTGGGACACGTAGCGGTACAAAAACCACAGTGCACACAGTTACGCAAGATGGCTTCCGCCTCTTGCCCTTCGGCTGTCTTTGCAAATTTATCGATGAATTGCGTTTGCACTAAAACTCCTCAGACATACGACCGGGATTGAAAATGCCATAAGGATCGAAAGACTGCTTCAGATTGCGGTGCAGCGCGAGCAGGCCCGGGTCTAGAGGCTGGAAGATCGTTCCCTGTCGATTACCGCCAGAAAACAGTGTTGCGTGTCCACCCTTCGCCTTGGCCAACGAAAAGATTTCCTCTGCGGGTGATTCACTGATGAGCCAACGTAATCCACCGCCCCACTCCATCAGACACGGTGTATCCGCGAATAGGGGACTCGTCGTCGACGGTAAGGAAAGTCGCCACAGTGGTTTCTCTGTGTTAAAAAACGAATGTTGCTGTTCTCGCACTTGTCGCCAGAATGCATCCGCCCCTTCCAGCAATTGGCCTCCTAGGGATTTGCTTGCTGCCTTCACGCCGTTTTGGGTACCCGACATGCGCAAATAGAGTTGGTCATCCACCCAGGCCGTGGCAGAAACGGGTAGCGGTCGACCTGCCCATTGGTTCATCATCTCTATGGCCTTTCCCGCATCGGCCTCAAATACTAAAGTCAGCTCACTCGCCGGTTTGGGAAGCACCTTCAGACTAATCTCGAGCATGAGGCCCAAGGTCCCCATGGCTCCACACATGAGACGTGAGACATCGTAGCCGGCGACGTTTTTCATAACCTCGCCGCCGAAACGCAACACCTCACCCCGTCCATTGATGATTTTAGTACCCAGCACAAAATCCCTCGCAGCACCTTGGTATGCCCGTAAGGGGCCAGAAAAATTACAGGCCACCGTGCCACCAATCGTCGCACCGGGGCCATAGTGAGGAGGTTCAAACGGGAGCATTTGATTGTTTTGGCCAAGGGCGTGTTCTATTTCTTCAAGCGTGGTACCCGCGCGCGCCGTGATCACAAGTTCTGTTGGTTCATAACTCGTGATTCCGTGGTAAGACGCAACATGTAGCGGCTCTCCCACCGGCGCACGACCGTAGAAGGCCTTGCTGTTACCCGCAACGATATTCAGCGGCGTTTTATCGGCAACTGCCGCTTCAATACGTTGCACAAATTCTTGTTCACTCATAGCAATACTTCATTTCCATTGAACTAAAAACGATCCAACTCAGGAAAGGGGATCTTGCCACGATGCACATGCATAGCGCCAAACTCTGCACAGCGATGCAAGGTCGGCACAGCCTTACCCGGATTAAGCAAGCCCTGTGGATCGAAGGCGTGTTTCACTGCATGAAATTGAGTGAGCTCAAGGCTATTAAACTGGGTGCACATCTGATTTATTTTTTCCATTCCTACACCGTGTTCTCCGGTGATGGTTCCACCCACCTCAACACAAAGCTCCAGTATTTTTGCACCAAAGTCTTCGGTACGCTCCAACTCGCCTGGCTTATTGGCATCGTAGAGAATGAGTGGATGGAGATTGCCATCGCCGGCATGAAACACATTGGCCACCGGTAAATTGTATTCTTTGGATAGACTGGCTATGCGGCGTAGCACTTCAGGCAAACGTTTTCGTGGGATCGTGCCGTCCATGCAATAGTAATCCGGTGCTAAACGTCCCACCGCGGGGAATGCCGACTTGCGCCCCTTCCAGAACGTGGCACGCTCTTGTTCGTCTTTCGCGGTTCTTGTTCCAGTGGCACCACTCTGCTCCAGTACCTTACGCACTTGCATGATTTGCTCGGAGACTTCTTCGTTGGTGCCATCGAGTTCACACAATAAGATCGCTTCGGCGTCTCGCGGATAACCGGCATGCACAAAATCTTCAGCCGCCTGGATCGCCAATTTATCCATCATTTCCAATCCACCGGGAATGATTCCTTCTGCAATGATATTTCCCACTGCTGCGCCCGCCTTTTCCACATCATCAAATGCAGCCAGGACCACTTGCGCCCGTTCCGGTACAGGAAGTAATTTTACCGTGACCTCCACGATGATACCAAGCATGCCCTCAGACCCCGTCATCAAGGCGAGCAAATCAAAACCCGCACTGTCCAGCGCCTGGCTACCGACGGTAATGAGTTCACCGTCTATGGTGACAATCTTGATCTCCAAAATATTGTGCACCGTTAGGCCGTATTTCAAACAGTGCACACCGCCAGAATTTTCCGCTACATTACCACCGATACTGCAGGCGATTTGGGATGAAGGATCTGGCGCGTAATAGAGTCCGAACTGTTTTGCGGCGATGGAAATGGCAAGATTGCGTACGCCGGGCTGTACGCGCGCGGTTCGCGCCAAGGGGTCCACGTCCAGGATAGAATTGAATTTGGTGAGACTCAATAACACACCGCGGTCCAACGGTAATGCGCCGCCCGAAAGCCCGGTGCCAGCGCCCCGTGCCACCACAGGCACATTGTGTTGCCTGCAGAGTTTAATTATCTGTTGTACTTCCTCGATCGTCTTGGGTAGTAACACCATCATGGGCACTTGCCGATAGGCC
>Ga0224501_10003153_pt1 | contig 12964 bp, 11 predicted proteins | sample SF_Oct11_sed_USG_4_FD_169105 | JGI IMG/M metagenome (GOLD analysis project Ga0224501, IMG submission 169105) | Sediment microbial communities from San Francisco Bay, California, United States - SF_Oct11_sed_USGS_8_1 | ecosystem: Environmental > Aquatic > Marine > Sediment | place: USA... | reverse complement strand
TCTCTTATTTCGTCACACACATAGAACACCTCACTTTTACTTATCTTTCGTTGTTTTATGATCTTGTTTATCATGTGACTCTTTCCAAAGACGCTTTTGCCTATACGGATAAAATCAAAAAAGTTCAATTCATTTCTCACAAGAAACTCTTTTACGTTTTCCTGAGTGTTTGATGTTAAAATTCCAAGACGATAATCTTCATCCTCATGCAACTTGCATAGTATTGGTATGATGTTTACGGTGGGTTTCATGTTTGATATCTCCTTGTTGATTTCTGAATGTATTTTTTTTACCCACAGCGGAAGTTTGAATATGGAAATACCGAGATATGACAGGATCTCTTTTGGCTTTTTTCCTTGTAGATATGGGATATCCTCTTTTGTGACATTTCTATACCCAAAGTACTCAGCATGGTCATTTACTATTTTGACAACTGACTCTAGCGTATCTGCAATGGTTCCATCAAAATCAAAAATAATTGTCTTAACCATCTCTCTTCCAAATTGAGTTTATGACCATCTGCAGTAAGATTATTGGATGAAATATTACTGCAGGAGATCTTATCATGTGCATCATCTGTAGAAATGACTTTGTGGCAAGTGAACTCTTTGGCCCCAGTAGCAGTACTCTTTGGGCATGGTTCTGGACCACCCTTGTAATCATATCTGGTCTTTTGCCCACAGTTGTAGGCCATCTGAGGTCCTCGCTTGTACCAAGAATCCATGGCAATGATATTGTTTTTGCAAGTCTTTTTTGAAATGTCTTTGTGAAAGTCTTGTCAAAATTTTGGTTTCTTAACATATTATCTAGCACTTTGACTCCAAGTGCAGCTGAAGTAATGCCCTGCCCATAAAATGGATTAAAAACTGCCACTGCATCTCCCAACACTATAAAATTCTCAGGCCAACTGGACATGGATTCATAATGGTATCTTCTACTTCCTTGTACTCGATATCCGTATATTTCTGAATCTGGAATGGCATCTTTCATGGAATCATACAATTCTTCACTTTCAAGACTCTTTGCAAATTCTAAAAATCCTTTCTCATCTGTAGGAGGATACACTTTTCCAATCCCAGACAAAAAAACCAACCACTTGCCATCTTCTATTGGATATATCGCCCCTAATCTTGGATTAGTTGTGGGATTGCTTAGTATTGATAACATCTTCCATTTCCTCTTAACATTCTTTGGCGGAATGTATCGTCTTGTTGCATAGCCTACAAAGGAATCTACTCTGGTCTCGGTAAGTTTTGGATAGCCAATATGTTCTAACCAATCAGGTGTTTTTGTATTTCTTCCAGTACAGTCGACAATTAGATCAGCATGAATTTTTTCATTTGCAATTGTCTTTAGACTGATCTTGTTTGTGTTTTCTAAAACAAACGATGAGATTGTCTTGTTTTCCAGTATCTTGATATTTGAGATTTTTTGTACTTGGCGTCTTATTGTATTTTCTAAAAGTGTTCTTGTGCAGGTAAATGTAATTACCCCTGACTCAAATCTTTGTGCCCATCCACTTGGCAGGCAAAATCTCCCGTCATTTAAAAAATCAATCTTGTTTGCTCCATTTTTAACAAGTTCTCCTTCTAAATATGGAAAAAAATCTTGAAGAATCTCTTTTCCCTTTACAAGCAACAGATGGATATGGTTGGCTTGAGGTGTTCCATTTCTTACTTTGCCGTCATCAGTGTACTTGTCTTTTTCAATCAAGATTACTTCAAAATAATCTGATAGAACACGTGCTGTCAAAAGCCCTGCAATACTGCCTCCAATCACTATTGCCTTTCCTAACACCACATCCTACTTTTAGCAAGCATATTTTTGGATTTGGATAGTTACTACATCGTATCCACGCGTAACTCATTTTTAGAAAAGAAATTTTGGAAATAGTAATTAATTCTGAACAGATAGCAAACACATGCCTGCAAAAGGAAAAGTCAGTATCGGATGGCAGATTGTATTTGCACTAATTTCTCCAGTGAATTTATGGGCATTTTATCGAATCAGAAAACTACGATTGTATGCATTGTATGTTATAGTTCCCTCAGTTGTTGTCAGTTTCATAGTCATTGCAGGGGTGTTTTACGAAATGAATAATCCTCAAAAAGGTTTTGATGATGACGGAAATAGATACCCTGAACCAACACTTCCGCCATACATGACTCCAATAGAACCACAAGTCGGGAAATTCAACACTGGGCCATACATGATTCTTAACATAATTGCATCAGTTGGCTTGACTATACTTTCAGTTTACCTGGTTGTAAAATGGTCAAGACAATGGAATGAGCAGTTTCCTCAATGATTTTGAATGTATGATAACTTACATGGAATTAAGAAGTTTTTTGGAAAATCAAAATTTGTAGAATTATTCTTATTGTCATAAAAAAATAATCAAATTATTGATTGAACACATCATGGTTCCATTTCGTCCACAACCTATATTTTTCAAGGCTTTTCAAAATGCACTAAACATTGCAAAACAGAATAATGCCAAGATAACACTAGTCAAGGTAGTCAGTTATCCGGCAGGCATTGGATTAGGGGAATCTCTCATCATGGATGCAGTCTCACGTGAATATGATCTGTACAAGTTTGACAAGATATTTACTGAATTGCAAAAGGAATCTATGATTGCAGGGATAAAACTAGAGGTTCATGTTGTGGATTTGCGACTGTCCCCTGCCAAGGCATTTGTAGAGTTTGCATCACAAAACAATGTGGACTTGATGGTGGTAGGAAGCATCAGTGACAAGACGTGGACAAAGCACTTTACGTCAGATATTTCCCAGGATATTATGGACTTGAATCCTCCATGCAGTGTGATCTTGATAGAATAGTTTTTCCTGTTCTATTCCATTATGTCTTGCTGGATTGGCAGCTTATGGAACATATCATATTATCTTGAACTTCATTGGCATCGGATTTGCCATTCAGAACTGTCTCTCTGGAATCACATTGATTTTCAGATCAGATATGTGTGAAACAGAATCTGTTGTTGCGCCAAGATAAATGGCAGCATTAAATTCTCCACTTTCCTCTGGAATCCACGACAGCCCTACATTAAAGGCCTGGCCTGGGTTTAACGTACCTGTAACCCATTTTGCAGCTTGGACCAGAACATTTCTATCGTTTGTTATCTCTACCATGTATGCAAAATTATGTTTGTAATCATCAGTGTTTGTGATATCTGCTGCAACTTGCAAAATCTGATTGGATTTAATCTCATCAAACTCTTGACCAAAGGAATTGATTGCCCCTATGTTATCCACCAGTACTTTACCCATGTTTTTATTAGATGGTGATGCTTTGACACTAATTTCATTTTCTTTACCTACAGTAGGTACAATATCAGATGTTTGATTGAGCTGGTCCCAATCTACATTTATGCCTGGATTGTTCTCATAACCTTTTACTGTTTTCAAAATTTTCTCTCTTAGTTCTGATTCAAGTCTATTTACAGCGTCTATCTTTTCCTTGAGTAGTTTTTCTTTAACCAAATCATTTTCATCTCTTATCTCTGAAATGCGTTTGGTCACATCTTCTTTCGTAGTCTTTTCACTATTGTATTCGTTGATAATTTTTCGCATTTTCTGCTTTGCTGTGGTATCCTCATCTTCAATATTCGTCTCGTATCTTGACTCTAATTTTTTAATTTTGACATTATGTTCTTCGTTGATTCTCAAAATTTCTTGGTTTATCTCATAGATTTTATCCAATAATACCTTGTATTGGTCTTTTCCCAGAATGTATCGTAACAAATCATGAACTTCACCCGTGCCGTCACTTGTCCATTTTTTTGCAGTAGAATCTGAGACGCATCTGTACTCTGATGTAGGAATGTTATACAAAACGGAGTATCCCTCAATGCATTCCGTGCCTGGATTAGTAGGTACGTTTTGTACTCTGGAGTTTTCGTCAACTGACAGTTCTATTTTATTGACAATCTCGCCCATTCCGTAACGTTCCCATATCTGAGCAGTCAATTCTCCAATACAGACGTAGTCATTCTGATTTGACCTGTGAACTAAAGTGTATCCAAATCTGCACTCTGCATCGTCTTCCTGAGAGCCATGGGTTGCTGAATATCCGTCATCAGGGTTTGCCAGCAGATAGGTGGGGTCTAGCCTATAATCCGTATAGTACTGTGCAATGTTTTGTTCCGATGTAGGTGATGGATGAAACTGTCCTGTGGAATTGAATAGTTGTTGTTGACCATGGTATGCTAAATTGTGTTTTACATTAAACTGAGCATTCATTTCTATTAATTCTATTTTTTTGGTAGATGCGGCTTTGTGGTATGCATCTCTTGCATCTTGCATGTTTCCACCATTTGTCAATACTTGATTCATTGCAATCCTTCCCTCATTGATTTTCTTCTCTTTGAACTCAAACTGATCCCAAAATACTCCTTGTACATATTCTGGTTTCTTGTTTACAAAACTGTCAAAAGCATTTCGTGAGGAATGTTTCTCCCACAATCTTTCCCATTCACTGAGTTTCTGGTTTAGGCTTTTGACAGACATCTCACGCATTTTCTCTAAATTCTCTCGAGCCTGGTTTTTTTCATATTCTTTTTCCTCCAGTTCTGTAATCATCTTTTTTGTTTGCTCTATTTTTTTCAAGATGTCTTGTGCAGCCGGATCATTTAGCAAATTATCTGAAAACGTAATCTGTTTTTCTGAATCTAATTGAGTCTGTGCATAACTGGCTTGGATGAGAGAAATTGAAATGATGCATGCAATGAGAAAATGAAACATTGTTGTATTGATTTTTGATAATTTTTCTGAATTCATTCTGATCTGGGTAATTAAATTCATTATTTTGACAACAAGGCTGTAAATAATAAAGGTTAGTATACTAATGATTATATTCTAAATTGTTAAAAATTTAATAAATATAACGTCAATTAATTTATTATATGTCTTGATAAAAAGAGAAAACGGAAGGTAATCTGAAATAAAGACCCTAGATCTTAAGGAGAGCATAGGATTAATGCTAAAAACTTCTGCCAAGGCATGGGAAAAGGCAGCCGATATTGAATTGCGAGAACGTTTTGGCCTTACTGGTATCAAATGGAAGATACTTGTTGTACTCTCAATAAAGGAAGGAATTACTCAAAAACATATGGCAGACATGGCCTTTGTCGAGGCGCCTACACTTGTGCCTGTAATTGACATGATGGAAAAAGACGGATATCTTACAAGACAATCCGATCCAAAGGATCGCAGAAACAATCTGATTTTTATGACTAAAAAATCCAAAGATATCGTAGATCCGATTATTGACTGTATCTTGGAGATAAGAAACATGGGGCTAAACAAAATCTCAAAAAAAGACATGGAGATCACAAAAAAAGTATTGGGTCAAATAATGAGTAACACTGAGGAGTTTATTAGGCAAAAAGGTGAAAATGCCGATCCTGATCTTTGGACGAACCTACAAAATAAATCCCAAAAAACTCTTGTAAAATTGTAAATTACATACAACCTTTCTTGCTCGAATTGTGAAATCATGGTAAATCATTGAATTTAAACCCTGCATCTTTGGAAATCCAACTGTGGATGTAACAATCAATGCAGTGTTGACTATAGTGGGACTAGTCATGCTATGTTTTGGTGGAAATTGGCTAGTTAGTGGTGGTGTTACCATTGCAAGAAAGTTTAGAATTAGCAATCTGATAATCGGAATGACTATTGTTGCATATGGTACTTCGACTCCTGAACTTGCAGCAAGTGTTGCAGCAGCTGGTAATCACGGCGCAATAATTTTGGGAAATATAATTGGAAGTAATATTGCAAATGTTGGAATGGTTATAGGAATTGCTGCAATTCTTGTCCCACTTGCAGTGAGTAAATCTGTTTTACGAAAAGAAATTCCAATAATGCTGGGAGTTTCTTTCCTTTTGGTTTTGATTTCAATTGATGGTGAACTCTCTGTATATGATGGCGTTTTACTACTTACAGGATTGGGCGTTTTCGGATATTATACGTTCAAGGATGCAATGAAACATAGGGAAGAAAATAAGGAAAATATTGAGCAAAACAAAAATAACCTCTATCTAAAGTCTTTTGGATTAATTGGATTGGGTGTTGTCCTTTTGTATGTTGGCGCAATTCTTACAGTTGATAATGCCGTCATTTTGGCTCAAGAGTTTGGCTTGTCAGAAAAAATCATTGGTTTGACTGTAATTGCAATTGGAACATCACTTCCGGAACTAATCACTTCAATCATTGCAATAAGAAAAGGACATGGAGATATTGGTGTTGGCAATATCATTGGAAGTAATATCTACAACATTTTGATGATTATGGGTGTAGGTGCAGCACTTGGCGGTGTGATGGTATCCTCCGATGTTTTCATTGATTATGCGATCATGATTGTCTTTAGTGTTTCATTGCTGATTGCACTGAAAACTGGAACAGTCAATCGTATCATGGGTGCATGTATTGCTATAGGTTATGTGGCTTATCTGGTTTTCACATTTTTTAATTAATTCTTGAGTTTCCCTTTAGATGGATTTCACTGAAATGTTCTCTGCCTTTATTGATGGTGTAATCGATGGAAGCGATGCCCACTGAATGACGTTTCTTTGATTACTTCCAACTTCTGTGATATTCTTTAACATTGTTGCAATGTTGTGAATTATTCTAACTGATTTTCCTGGGCTTTTAATCTCTCCATTTTCAATTATTTTTATGCCACTTCTTGCAGTACATGAAAAATCTCCCTTGATTGGGTTTACTGCATATGTGTACCATAATCTTCCAACTAGTAATCCATGTTTAGTGTCTTTAATCATATCTTCTTGAGAACTTTTTCCTGAATTAATTTTTAGATTATGTGGTGCTGAAACAGGAATTGGCTCTGAACTTTTTCCCATGGGAGATCCTGCACGTAGTCCATTTCCAGAAGACTCCGTCTCTTCTTTGTAACTGTCAAAAAGATTTGAGAATGTATTCTTGAAAATTCCATTATCTATCAGACTCTGTTTTTTAGTTTCAATTCCTTCATCATCAATTGATTTTGTTCCTATGCCTTGCGCAGTATGGGGATCATCAATAAGACTGAATTGCTCTGTTGCAATCTCTTTTTCAAAATTACTTGAAAAGCAGCTCTTCTTTTCTACAAATGTCTTGAAATTAAAATTCGGTGCCACAACAAATGCTAGTATCTCCCCTACTGAGTACGGCTCAAAAATAACTGAATATACATCCGAATCGATTTTTTTCGGGTTTATTGATTCTAAACACATTTTTTTTGCATCACTTCCAATTTTTTCTGGTAAAAAATGTGACAATGTCCTACAGCAATCGTGCCCTATTCCAGATACTGGTAGTGTCCCAAGTTCAGATTCTGCATTAATTATCCCTGAAATGTATGTGGCCTTCTCTTTGAGACGGAGTCCACTAGAATTTTCAAGTTCAAAACTATCTGTGACAATATTTAATGAGCCTGTTATCGTATTTACTTTGTCGTTATTAGCCGTATTTATCATAGATTCGGCAATATCCATTGCATGCGATCCTGAAATCTCTTCAAGCTTCTCATCGTATGTACCCTCTAATTGCCTTGATTTTCCTTTGTATGGCAATCCTTTCCAAAATTTCTTTGGTTTGAGGTTTGATAAGGTATTAAGTGAATCATTGATTGCATCTTTAATTTCATGCTGATTTGTTGTTTGAATTGACGCAATTTTCTTATTGTGAATTAGTCTAATGCCATAACTTTCATCAAAGTTTTGTTTGGTTTCTGTAATTTTTGAATCCGTTATTCTAACAGTTGTGATCTTTTTTTTCAGAACAACTACTTCGCATTCATCGATTCCAATATTCTTTGAATGATTTAATGCCTTTTCTAAGGCAGACATTTATTTTTCTCTTGGATTTTTGTATTTGAATTTGTCAATTTTTATTAATTCTACATACGACCCAAACTGAGATGCATCTGATACTCTATCTAGCTCCTCAGTTATTTCATCGTCGGTATCGAACTTTTTTAGAATTTTATAGTTGGTGTTTCTCTCTGCTGGTATTCTTCCAATTTCTTTTACCATTCTTCTTATCTCTTTTGGTCTTAATAATTGTCCGTGCTCAGAACCTGCTGACGTTGAAATGCTTTCATTGATGAGCGTACCGCCAAAATCATTTGCGCCCCACATTAGTAATAACTGCGATATCTTCTGTCCTTCCTTGACCCATGACATCTGTATGTTGTCAATTGACTTGTTCAACATAATTCTTGCAACTGCATGTGTTAGTAAGACATCGTTTCCACTTCCACCCTGTCTTATTCCTTCATGTAATTGGTGTTTATACATTGGCGCTTCTGTGTGGATGAAATTCAGAGGAACAAATTCAGTAAATCCACATGTCTCCTTTTGTATCTCTCTTAATTTTACAATGTGGTTTACCCTTTGCTCAAGTGTTTCTAAATGCCCAAACATCATAGTTGATGTGGTGTTAATCCCCATTTTGTGAGCCTTTTTAATTATTTTTTCCCAATCCTCTACACTTATTCTTCCTGGGGAGATCACATCTCTTAATTTTTGATCAAGAATCTCAGCTGATGTGCCTGGAAGAGTATCAACTCCTGCCTCTTTCATTCTTTTTAGAAATTCGTCTACTGAAACTTCGGATCTTGCTGCACCATAAAGAATTTCTTCAGGCGAAAATCCATGTATGTGTATGTCCGGAATCTCTCTTTTGATTTCTTTGCATATGTTCTCATAAAGATCTCCTTTCATGTCTGGCGGAAGCCCTGCTTGAATGCAGACTTCGGTTGCTCCCAACTGATGTGCCTCTTTTGCCCTTCTAACTATTTCTTCAGTTGGAAGAAAATATCCTTCCTCTTCTCGAAAATCTCTACTGAATGCACAAAATCCACATTGTTTAATGCAGACATTTGTAAAATTTATGTTTCTATTAACTACATATGAGACTATGTCCCCAACTCTTCTTCTTCTAATTTCATCGGCAATAAGACCTACCAGATGAAAATCAGTCCCAGTTGTTTTGTATAGTTCTAATCCGTCACCAGCTGAAATTTCCTTGTCTGATAACGCATTGTTTAAAATATCTGATATGACTGGATCTGCATTTTTTAAAAGTGAATCTATGTTCATTACTATCTCCAATACTCCTCTTTTATCAATCCTTCTTCGTTTTCAATCACTGCCATCTTATCTCTTAACTCTTTGCTAAGAAAAGAAACAAATTCTGGGTATACTGGAAACCTGCACTTTAATTCAAATCCTGCTTCTTTAGAATCACTATCGACTTTATTGATCTTAGGCCACGCAAATTCTGGATTGACAAAATCGGGGGTAAGTGGTGATATTCCCCCCCAGTCATTTATTCCAACTGATAAGAAACTTTGATATGATTTGGGAGATAGATTCGGTGGAATCTGTATGTTCATCTCAGGCATTATTACTCTTGATAACGCAACAATTGTTTTGAAATAATTTTCGTCAGTTGATGGTTGATTTCTCATAGCTGTGTCTGGCTTTGGTTGAAAATTTTGTAAAATTACCTCTTGAATGTTTCCATATTTTTCATGCAGTTCTCTAATTGCTAAAATTGAGTCAATTACCTCTTCGATGGTTTCTCCTATTCCCACAAGAATTCCTGTGGTCATTGGAATGCCTAGTTTTCCAGAATTGGCTAATACTTGTAATCTTGCCTTTGGTCTCTTACTTGCTGCCATATTATGTGGCATTCCTCTCTCTGTTAGTCTTTCGCTAATGTTTTCAAGCATAATCCCCATTGACACATTTGTTTTTTTCAATTCTTTCATCTCCTCAAAATTAAGATTGCCTGCATTCGTATGTGGGAATAGTCCTAGTTCCAGTGCCTTTTCTGATGAATAAATTAGATATTCTGCAGTTGATTTGAATCCGTTTTCTTTTAGCCAATCACGTGCTTCTTGATATTTTTTTTCTGGTTGCTCTCCAGTAACAAAAAGCGTTTCAACACATCTGTATTTTTTTGCAAGCTGTAATAATTCTAGAATTTGTTGTTTTGACATTAATGATAGTTTCTCTTCACCTGGCTCTGCTTTGTATGTGCAATAAGAGCAAGTATCTTTACACAGATTAACAATATTGAAAAATGCTTTTTTGGAAAATGTTACCGTGTTTTTTTTGAATTTCTTTCTTAGATTCTGAGCTGCCGAGAAAAGCTCGGTAGGATCCCTTTTGGCATTTTGATAAATTTCAGAAATGTCTTCACGAGATATAGTTTCTCTCTCTAAAACTCTGTTTAAACTTTCAGAGTTTAAGACAAGCTTGTTCAACAGAATCATTCCTGACCAGAAGTATTTATTCTTGTATTATGTTAATTACCGTTTGGTCTTTCTTCAAGAACAATTGTTACATTCGTTGTTCTACCATCCCTTAAAATCTCTAAAACCATTTCATCTCCAATATTTTTTGCCCTCTGAAGATGTATCAAAATATCGTCAATTTTTCTAACCTCTTTTCCATCCACTGCTAATATGATGTCTCCGCCAACGGCGTAATTCCCTCCATTCACTTCGATTGTTTTATCTGAGCCAATCAAGCCTGCCTTTGATGCAGGACTGTCCGTTACTACTGTGACTACCATGAATCCCACTGCATCCTTTAACTCCAAAATTTTTGCCAAGTCCGGATCAATATCTCTTCCTGAAATTCCAATCCATGGGTGTCTGTATTCTCCTTTCTCAATAAGAATAGGGACAATCTTTGCTATGGTCTGTGAAGGTATTGCAAATCCCACTCCTGTAAATTCTCCTGTGGTTGACTGAATGGCTGTGTTTATTCCAACTATCTCTCCACGCATATTCAGTAGCGGCCCGCCAGAATTTCCTGGATTGATTGCTGCATCTGTTTGAATCACATCCGGAATGGAAAATCCATTATCTGATGGCAGTAATCGCCCTAATTGACTAACAATCCCTGATGTCATTGAACCTGATAATCCAAATGGATTTCCAATTGCAGCTATTTGTTCTCCTACTTTGAGATTAGAAGAGTCTCCAAGTGACAATGGGTGTAAAAGTTCCAGGTCTGCATTAACTTTGACAGTTGCAATATCTGTAAATTCATCTGTTCCTATAATTTCTGCGTTGTATGATCTTCCATCAAGAAATGTAATGACTACTTTGTTTGCATCATTTACAACATGTGCGTTTGTAATAATATGTCCCATTTTGTCAAAAACAAACCCTGATCCTACTCCATTTGCAATATCTGCGGATTCATTTCTTTGCACGTTGACTCTTACTACTCCTGGTTCTGATTTTCCAAAAATTTCAACTAATGATAATTTTTTTGAATAAACAGGTGTTACTTCTCCAACTGTATTTGAAGAGTGTTCGTTGTCAACTATACTTTCAGGTTTTGATTCTGGAGGTGAAATGAATAACACTGTAAATAATACTAGTACAATTACTGCTCCAATTACACTCCCTACAATAATTCCTGATTTGTCCATAAGTCCTTGATTCTCTGTTTTGTATCTAAAAGGCTTGCTATATGCTGATAGAGTTTTGAGTGTGATCTTTCATAGAATAGGTTCTACCTCTCCACATAACTGACTCATTTCTTTTTGCCTGTAATAATCCACTTAGAAATCCTAAGACTACCACTAAACTGCCTAATGGTGCAAACAATGCATGAATCAATCTAAGATGTAGTCCTATCTTTGCTTCGATGATTGCTCCTGTATAGATTAGCAGTGATGCGATTGCTGCAGAAATACAAAGTATTTTTGCAGACATTTCTTCAGATTGTATGGAAGCTGATAATGCAAAAATTGGAAATGGCACAAATAGTAAAAATATCACTGCAAAGAAAATCCCGATTGCAATTTTTCCACTCTGAAGATATAGTGGAATCATTAGTCTTTTTAGTGCATTCCATAAGGTGGTTCTGTCCCTTGCCCATACTGCATCAATTAGATGTTCTCCTCTGACCATCTTCATTTTGTGCCCTGCATCCTTGACTTTTTTACCTAATGCTCCATCCTCAATGATTTCATGTTTAACTCCTTCATGCATACCTACATTTTGATATGCTTCATTTTTTATAATGAAAAAACTACCAAAAAAATAGCCTGTTTTTTTTGCTGGATTGTTTACATTCAATGCAGAAAATCTACTATGCAAAAATGTAGAAATCATTGGTAGTGTAATTTTTGTCCAAAAATCAAATGTTATCATCTTGGGAATTGCAGACAATGCATCCAGATTAGATGAAACTAAATGTCCAACTGCAAGTGATATTACATTTTTAGAATGCTTTGTGTCTGCATCTGTGAATAGTAAAAGATCCCCTGTTGCTTTTTTATATCCTTCCATGCATGCCCAATTTTTCCCCATCCATCCTACTGGCTTGGGTCTTGCAATTACTGGAATTACTTTGGAATGTTTCTCTGCATATTGAAAAATAATTTTTTGTGTGTCATCCTCTGACGAATCATCTATTACTATAATTTCATAATTCTTATAATCTTGATCAATTAATGAATCTAGACATTTGTTGATGAACTCTTCTTCATTTCTTGCTGGAAGGATTACTGATACTTTGGGATTGGATTCTGTCGTGTTTTCAAATTTGTCTAGATATGGTGTTAATCTAAATGAATCAATAATTGATTTGATAAGAAATATCCATGCACCACAAATTCCAATTAGAATTGCAGTTAATGAATAGTTGAAAATCTCTAAAATCAATTCCGTGAATTTTGCTCTATCGTTTCTTTGATACTCTGCATAGCTTGCTCTGTTCCACTTTTGATGTGATTTTTAATCATTCCTGTAAACATTCCCATCATACCAGTTAGTTTTATGTCCCAAACTGTTCGGAGAATAGTTTTTTCCTGGTTTGGAATGATTGATATTATTTTTTCACCATTAATAATGCCTTTTATGAACTTGGCTTTTATTCTCTTCTTAGGTTCAAGTTTCACTTTTTGAA
>Ga0224501_10003152_pt1 | contig 12967 bp, 6 predicted proteins | sample SF_Oct11_sed_USG_4_FD_169105 | JGI IMG/M metagenome (GOLD analysis project Ga0224501, IMG submission 169105) | Sediment microbial communities from San Francisco Bay, California, United States - SF_Oct11_sed_USGS_8_1 | ecosystem: Environmental > Aquatic > Marine > Sediment | place: USA... | reverse complement strand
TAACAGAACATTTCGTTGGTTTAAACTTATATGAATCTCTCTTACTCACATATAAATTGCTATATATGTAAACGACACTTTTTTAGTGACACAGCTTCCAAATATATGGATGCTTAGGCTAATGCAGGCAGTTCAGGAATATATAGGTCAACTATATATCAGTTTGTTCACTACTGGGCATTCCCGAGAATTGCATGTTGACTGTTGGGCAACATTCAGTTCATCGCAAGTATTGCAACATATTGGGAAAGCCTCTCTTCTACCCGGACGACCGTGAGTGTTCAACTGTGTCTTATTAGTTGCTCGTTCAGCTTTATACCACCAAGTCACACTTTCAGTCAATAATTTTCATGGTTTTCAAGCATCTATGATGATCTCATCCTGCCAGTATGAGTATCAGTATGTTCTAGTATCACGTATGTATCATCACTCCATCACACTACTGAGTACACCATACCCCGTCTACAGGTAGTAGTAGGGGTGCCATAGTATTACTATTAGTTACTAGTATTAGTATAAGTATTACTTGACAAGTACTTATAGTTATAATATCTATATTGCTATTAGTCTAGTAATAGTAATAGATAGAGTAGTACTGGTGCAGTACTAATGGTAGTAATCAGTAATGGTGTGTAACGGTCTGGTGAAGTTCTACTTCAGTACTTCACTTGGAAGTAGTACTTTCCACTTCCAGTGACGCGGTACAGACAGTGTTAATGTATTACTTATTTTACTACTATTGTATTTTCACTTTCAGAGTGGGTAGGGTAGTCATCTCTTCGTAATTATCACCTTCACAGTGACTAAGTGAGTGACCGTGAGTAATTGACTCATGATTGACTCAATGAGTGTCAGTAAGTTTGGGTCAACTGAATGACTTGACTCACAGTGATTACATATGGGTGAGTGTAAACTGTAGTGTAGGGAACGCTATACTAGTGTGTTAGATCTGTAGATCAAGCCTATAAGTATAGCTATCAGTATCAGTAACCTGACCACATTGCACCGGTAGCCATTATGATGTACCAGGTACAAGAACCATGTTATGAAGTATATGTATAAATATATTCCAACTGCTCAAATATGTGTAAAGGTTTCCGGTATTCCTGATTCATGAGCTTTGACCTGGTTGGATAGTTGTAGTTTTACACTTACATACAGAGTTACACTAAGCATGGGTTCTGGTCTGGTCTTCCGTTTCTCTTAGTAGAACGTGGACTCTTATTGTGTCAGTTGCCAGGATCAGTTTTAAGTGGTTATCTGTAGCCAGTGAGTCTTGACGTGAAATAGTCTAGACATCCTTATTATGATGCCTTCGATGACGATGAACGAAATTTTGTGTTTTAACGCGATCGCCTCGTTTTATGTGAATGACACCATAATTTGCTAAGCTCGTGCCCAAACTTGGTGAAACTGTACTCATAGATCTATATCTATATATATATATATATATATATTTGTGTACGTGTGGCTTTGAGTATACTACGTGACCTGTCTCTACCTCCATGGTTGGGATCAGGTTAGTTGACAGAGGCGCACAGTCACGGCGACCTTTGTCGTTTCAGTTATCGGACCAGAGGATACAGGACTCGGTAGGAGTCTCTCGGCATGGAGCAATCGACTGAAGAGGATGCTCAAGTTATGGCGGAAATACTCGGTGACTGGCAGCGTGAGGAAAATGTTGATCTGAACACACTGATCCCGGGTAACAGTGAGCAGCGACAGCAGAATATGCAGTCACAAGCGCCAACCTCCTCACATAACTCGGTGGCCTATAGTAACCAGATGCAGCACCACATGGCTGTCCCAACGAAAGTGCCCACATTTAGCTCGGCTAATCGTCCGAGTGTATTAGATCTCTCCACGACAGTACGCTATCAGGACCAGCGAGGTCAGATAAATGGACAGTGCCAGCGAGTGGCGAGCCCGCACAGTCCTCACCAACAGACATCACCGTATGCGCCCGCGGGCCAGGTATTCAGTTATAACAATAATCGCTCCGACCAGCCGCCACACTCACCTCACGCCAGGGAAGGAGCCGCCTCACCTCATCATATCAACCAGGCTCCGATGTCTCCTCATAACATGAATGGCCCTGTGTCTCCGCACAGTCCATATAATAACAGAAATGTCTCCCCCGTCAGCCCTCATCCCATGTCTAGTCAGTCAGGTGAGTCTCAATGAACTGATTGCAGACTTTAGTGTAACCACTGAGTATGTCCCCAGAAGTCAGTGCTATTCACTCTCACTTTTTATTTATCCTGTTGACATTTTGACTATGTCCACAATGAGACTGTACTAATCGTCTCTAGAATAAATGCCAGTATTACAACGGGAGTCGATATCGCATCGGTGTGTTTGGCAAATGACTCAAGATCCTGAGCACTGGTTTGTGTTCTGATTTCAAAGATGACCATAAAAGTATGTTGTATGGTATATACATGTACCAAGCATTCATTTCACGAGTTTACTGAATGTGTATCTCTTATAGGCAGTATGTCGCCACATCGAGTGATGTCGCCCCATCAAGCAGGACCCATGTCCCCTCATCATCCGAGTCCAATGAGCCCGCACAACCCGGGGATGTCTCCTCATCATGCCGGTCCAGTCTCCCCACATCATGGTGCCCCGATGTCGCCCCATCATCCCGCTATGTCACCGCATCATCCCGGTATGAGCTCCCATAACGGAGCGCCGCTCTCGCCACATAATGGCCGGCCCATCTCTCCTCATATGGGCGGTCACTCAGGCAGCGTGTCACCAGTCAGCCGTCACCACTCACCCGCTCCAGGTAAGCAAACTCCTGTACCATCCCTGGCTATGACTACCAATAGGCCTAGTCGTGTCTAATGATACAAAATGCATCATGCCTAGTAACTTAGCTCCATGGCCTTCAGTCATTGGATGTCACAACCTACAGCCATCAGTGTGTAAAGCTATCATTGGGGTCCATTTTACGATTTGAATTTGACACATTCACACCAGGGATAGTGTGTACAAGCTGTGAACATGATCAATTGACGCGGGCATTTGCATGTCGTTTCGTGTTCTTGTGAGAGAATATAGGGTTTTTCCCAAGAGAAATATTGTTGGGGTAATTTACTAGCACATGCGGAGGCTTGGTACCACATTACTGCAGTCCATGGTAAAACCTGGCTTGATCTAAATGTAGACTTATAAAAATTGTATCCTCACATCTGACAGAATTGGCAATCACTCACGCTGCGGCCATTGTGATGTAGTCAACATATATCTAGAACGAGCTGGAAAACAGTATGCTAATGTATAACTTGGCAGTTCAGCAATGCGAGATTACAATTACATTCCTGAATTGGCGGCAATTTCCAGTGCATTATGACGTTGCGCGATGACGCGGTGTAGTACGAAGTGCCATTTGGTGTTCGGATCATGTACTTTTCTTTTCTTATCTAGTGTATAAAACCAACGTGCTGAGAAACTAGCTTAGCTTCACATATAAAATTTCCTTCTCGCAGAATCACTTTCCCAGTGTATGACATCATAGATCGTATCTGTTACTTGCTGTGATGGAAAACCTTTTCTACTGGTCCATTTTAAAGAGCTTTCTAGGCTATGTAGAACTACTTGGCACATGAGGGTTGCTGTATCAGCTCTAGCGTCACCGCCCTCATCATTGGACTTATGCCATTAGTGGAATTGTTTGCGTACTGCTAGACAAAACACTACATCCCATCAATGCAGCTCATAAGGCCTTTCTCGTCTAACTACTAGCCATGCTGATGTGCTCAGTTATTGCTCATGGTATTGACTCCGCTATTTTGATTGAGAAGCCCTAGCCAGCATAGCTGATGGTGTCTCAGCATGATTGGTCTTAGCTTTAGAGTTATTTTAAAATTGTTCATCGGTAGTCCACTGGTAAGGGCCAATCGGTAAGATTTGAACTCTTTGGCGATCAGTCAAAACCTGCCAATGATCCGTATAGTTTTAACCAAACAAAATCAAGAAAATGCAGTGACCAATAATCTGTGACTTGGCAAGGACTAATCACCGCACACCTTCTATCTTGCCTCGTTTCCGGGGCGTTATAACAAAGAACTGTCGTAGTAACTTGAGACGTCACAACGGAAACGCGGTACTCCGCACAAACGACCTACCGCGATCCTATTGATCAATGTTTGACCAATTGTAATGCGGATGAACTACGATGTAAAAGCCCGCGGAAAGACAATCGGGACATTGCATCGGCTAGTTTTCTACTCAGAATCAGTAAACCATACCGACCGGATAATCGGTCTAGTCTAAATGCTCCTTAACCTAAAGTTTCTTGAAAGATTAAGTTTGAAATCTCTGTACCGGTTCTCACTAATGAAATGTTTAATCTGCCTGTTCTTTGCCCCGAAGTTTCATCATCTGCTATCTGATTTTCAGGGGCGAGTTCAGTATTCGGTCGCTATGCGGGCGCCTCCCCGGTTAGCATGCACTCAGGTAACTCCAGTGATGGTGATTCTTACTACAGCTCAATGAGTCTCAAACGACCTGGAGGTATCGATAAAGGTTTGTGGAGTTCACTCTTACAGCCCCCCCCCTTTACGGCGGTTCAGTCCTGCATCCAATACAGACACACATCCAATGGTTGTGAGTTATGAGTTATCCTCCCTCTCTCTGTTATGGACAGATATTTCACGGGTATTCCGCAGTATAACTGCATAGTTGGTAGTAGTTATGCAGGCCAATGTACACTGCTCCTATCATTCAGACTCTTCTTCTCTCGTTGGGAATCAGGTTGTGTCCAGAACTAGCGTTGTTGTTCACCATAGCCTGAAATAACTACAGATGTCAGCTTTTTCAGTGGTTTGGCCAGTTTGTGGGAGATTTCACAGTCCGTATAGAAGACTACCCACATCTAGTTGCAGCCATAAGTCTTCGATCTCTCTGTTTCAATATTTGTGCGGTGTCTTCTGGGTAGACGTCTCGGTCACGCTTGCCTGAGAAGAAACCCTCTGTCCTGCCCGAGTTACTACGAGTTACCTTTCCTGTCCCTAGCAGACAGCCACGTGTACAAAGCAAAACGGGAGAGGAATAACGTGGCTGTGAGAAAAAGTAGAGAAAAGAAAAAGCAGCGGGAAGCTGAGACAGAGCGGCGGGTCAAGGAGCTCAGTGAAGTCAACACAGAGTTACAGAACAAGCTGGGTGAGTAGTTAGCTTGAACAGCTTCTTGTAGAAGGTAAATCCCTGCCTTATCATATTTTAGCTTTGACAATAGGCATCAGCTGCATTAGTTCAGACATCCTCCTCTCATGTAACAGGATATTTTTCGCGCTGTTGTCATAGAGTAGGAGAGGATAACTCTGTGCGCTATTGTCATAGCATAGAGGAGGGTAACTTTGTGGCTGTTGTAGATACGGTTGTCAAGGAGATGAACTTACTGAAGAATCTGTATAAAAGTATTGGCATTTCATTACCCCCAGAAGCAAGAGACAAGCTCGAAAAAGAATTAAAACGCTTTAACAAATGATAATCCTTCATTGATTTGTAATATTGTTATATACCCGAACTACATTCGCATGCAGATCTATCTCTTTATGATGGTGTTGTATAAATTTTTTACTGTTTTCATGTGTATGTATATAAGCTAAGATCTTCCACCTCGCCGGCTTGATTTTTAGCCCAGCATAGATATAATTATCAGTTTAAATATATCTATTGTATCTACTGCCTCTTCCCCTCCCCAGCTTTATTCTCAGTAAAGCCCTTGTTAGACGCTTGAGGCGCTAATCATTGCTGTATGTTATTATTGTGGATATGGTGATGGTGCAGCTGTTTCATTATTGTTAAATAGCGTTTTTGGCTTCCAAGTGTCGAATAAACGTTGTGAAGTACAGCAATAAAGCCTTCTCATGTTCTAGTATGCATACGCATTTACTGTGAGGATGACCAATGCCAAGCCGAGTCCTGCGAGTGTCAATGACTAGGATTGCTCTGTTGGCAATCTATAGATCGCAGGTTCGAGCGACACTGTCGTCGTGATGTTTTCTAGTATGGTTCTTTAGCAGGCCTCTCAAAGCAATGGTTAGCGTGGATTCAGATCACCACGGTAAGAAATGGAGGTCCTAACCACTGAACAAGGGTCAAGATTACTCTGTGTTTGTTAAAGATCCACCTCTCCCCCTCCTCAAGATGAGTAGCCGAGTTTCGGCGGTGATGTGTAAACTGGGTCAGGTTGACTGAGCCCAAACCTGGAGCGTTGATATTGACCCTCACGAGGTGCTACATGCCAAGCCGTAACTGGTGAAAGACAAGTATCTAACCCGGTAGCTTTGCCATACATATGAGAGATAGTTTGAAACAGGAGCGGGTTACGATTCAAAATGAGTTATACAACCATGTGACGAGTGTTATGATGTTCAGTCTGCAGTACATGGAGTATGCAATCTTTGGTAGTCTTTTAAATCAGGTTCATCTTTACTGTTGCGAACGGACCGACTTTAGTCAACCTGGTACTGGCCATTACATTTAGGTGTCCAGGGACGCAGAAACGGTGGTGCCGATTGCATGAAGTTCTGAATTGTTGTGTTTTTCAGGTTTTTATTCGGAGAAGAATCTCCCAAACTACAAATGGAATGTTACCTTTTATAGAACACAACCCAGCTCAAACACATAATTTTGTATTTTAATGTGATATCGCTGGTTGTCTGCGCATGCTGGTCGTGTCTCGTCTAGCAGTGTGATACTTGAGGCTGTTCACTGACTAGTCATCATCCTGACAAACTCTACAATGAGAAGGGCGAGTGTGCTATACAGTAGTCTACTCGTACAGAAATTCTGTGCGGCAGTTGTGTTCAGCCTCTGCAGATTGAGAGCGGCCAATCGTTTTACCTAACATGGCTCGCAGACTTCATGCATACTTCTGTTCTAAACAACCTGCTATCCCTTAGTATATATAGCTCAGTTCTGTCCAACGCTTACTGTGATTCAATGAGACTAACACCTACCATGGCTACCTTTCATGGGTGGTGGGAATTAGGAAGGTTTCGTAGCATTACGCAGTCATTAGGATTTTAAGATTTGTAAGCAATGATAGAGAACACACTCAGTAATTCTGCCTTACACTATAACACACTCTTCTGTTGGTTGTTACTGGTGCTTTGTTATACTCGGCTCAATTATTCAGTCAAAACATTCCACTCAAACATGTTAGAATCTGGAGATTTTATTATAGCTTGTTAGAAAAACCAATTACATAAATAATGGCATGTAGAAAAAATAGAAGAGAGATCATTAGCAACCTGCTATCTACTATATAACAAGTAATGGCACCATGAGGATTAGTAGATTTACCAGGCTATAATAATATATCTATCACATGTATAAGACTAGTTTGATTTTGCTCATTGCAGTAAGTTAGAGCCGGTGTTGGTCATGTAGTAGAATTGAGAGTGCGAGTCTGTTATACAACACGATGAATGCCACACAGCAGTGCTTCATCTTTATTTGGACATCATCATTTTGACAAACTCTGTAACGCGCAGACAACAATATTATGTTCACACTTTCACACTAGACGCGGATTATTAATTGTGGTTTGGGTAAGGGCACACAACTCATAATTGTACTCTATCAAAAGGTACGAGTAATTTTTCTTAGTAAACCTATTGATAAGCGACGTGCTGACCATTACAATCAGCACTAATTGTAACCTCTACCAAGCATTCAGCAGACGACCTGAGCATGCATATATAAAGGTAAGTATATAGCAGCGAAATACAGGCGAGCGCGGTATTACTATGCAGAGCGAGTTAGAACAGCGTAACGACATAAAGGGATCAAGCGTAGGGCATCAATCACCATCAGAACAATATTCAGCAAGACACTACATGTCTGTTATATAACCTTATATATAAGGGATGGGGGGCATAACAATGTACCTGCATGTCCGGCAGTAGAGCCCAACGCACCAACCATACCATTCTATTCTAGCAACAGTCTTTTTGTCCAAAATTGTGTACAACTGGAGTTCAGGTTTACAGCCGAATTTGAAATTTATTTCATAATCGGACAACAACAAAAACATTCAACAAAAAAGATCCCGCATGAAGCCGCAATAGTGCGTGCATCACACATGAGAATTTACAATGGAATCAGTGTCTCTGCTAATTAGGAACGGCTAGCAGCCAGCGTGGCTAGCTGACCGCCATTACTGTCTCAAACAGGTGACAGAGCGGTAAATTGTTTGGTTTGGTTTGGTTGGCGTGTCCCTACTTGGACATCATCATAGAGACAAACTCTGTAAAGAGAATCAGTGCACAGGTGATGTTTAGGACCGCCAGAGGTCAGTCGGGGAAAACTCGGGAGAGAAAATGAAGTTGTGCATGAGGGTTCAAGGAGGAGTCACGAGTCTCTCAACAGGCGTTATGGTGGGGAATTATAAATCAATGGAGCTTATATAGACAGAAAATAATGGAGCCAGAACCATAAACTAAGCGAGGTTGTGGAAGGTTGGAGAGAGAGATGAAAAGGAAAGGGGCCACGTAGGGTCTTGGCTCCGGATAATGCCGAAGATGGCCATGGATCTCTAATGTATACTATTGACCATGGTGAGAGGTCTGGCGATGAAGGTTTGGCCAGCTGACAAGCAATGATGTAGAGTGAGTTTAGTTCTATTGGGAAATCAATGCTTCACTGAAGTGCAAGAAAACAGTCAAACCCGCCAGTTATTAGAGAGCGACTGGCAACGTGTTAGAAAGTGTAAATCTACACAGCAAACCAGCACTGCACACAGGACCCGTCCCAACAGCCAGTTTAACTACAGCAATCATACCTTCGTAATTGACTTGTCCATCACCATCGATGTCAGCTTCCCTGATCATCTCATCAACCTCCTCATCTGTGAGCTTCTCTCCGAGGTTTGTCATGACATGACGAAGCTCGGCAGCGGAAATGAAACCATTGCCGTCTTTGTCAAACACGCGGAATGCTTCTCTAATCTCCTCCTCACTGTCCGTGTCCTTCATCTTACGCGCCATCATGGTGAGGAACTCTGGGAAATCTATCGTTCCATTTCCTGTGAACAATATATTTATTAGGTCTTATTTCCTGAGCAAGCTTACTACTGCAGAACCTTAATTCTCTTATTCAAAGCCCTTTATTGCTGTTCTTGCGAGAGTATTGCTATACAGCTAAGTGTAAAAACTAAAGGCGAACCAATGACAATGGAGGGCTTTACACTACAAACGCTCGCTGATAGAAACAATCGTTACAGCTTATGCATTCAAGTATCAATAGAGAAACTCACACTAAATTGCTAAATCTTGGCTTGGCAAAGCTGACACTGTTTACTTTGGCCATAGGTTAAACAAAATTATTCAAGGGGAGAAAACAGGAGTTGCGCATGGAGTAGTATTGATTTGGCAAGGATCGCGAACTGGGTGTAAATGCCTATCCCCAGTGAGTGGAATTTCCGATGAGTTTGCTAACTAATGAGAAAAATCGCACCATCAGCATCAACCTCGTTGATCATGTCCTGCAGCTCAGCCTCGGTTGGGTTCTGTCCCAGAGATCTCATGACGGTTCCCAACTCTTTGGTGGTGATGGTGCCATCTCCGTCTTTATCGAACAGTGAGAACGCCTCCTTGAACTCTGCGATTTGCTCCTCTGTCAGTTGGTCTGCCTGTTGATGGAAAACCAATGATCAAGATGATACTGATAGCAAAAGAAATGCACCGAAGGTCAAGTGCTGACCGCCACACTGCCTGACGGGATGGCCGAGTCGTGCGGACGGTGACATTGATTGGCTGATCAGCCGCAGAGTTGGCTGTTGTTCTTTAAGCTAATGATTATGATGGGGATCAATCAATAAAGAGGTTAGCTTATTAATTAATAATAGCCGCTCGCTTAAACTTATCTATTATGATTATCTAATCTGAATCTAATCTTATCTGGTAGTGGTTGGGTCAATCAGCAATGATTCATGATGGTCAATTCAGTCAATGAGTCATGCATTTCATTTGCAAGGACTCAAGTCAGTCAGTCATGAGTCAATCAAAATCCAATGAAATTTCAAATGAATTCTCGATCATTCGCCGATTCGGTCAAATTGATGGTTGGTCAAATCGGCGAATGAAAGAATGATCAATCACCCGGCGTCTATGATCTATCAATTATAGTTTATACATCATGATCATAGTTCGATGGGAGAGGTGTGACGGTGGCCAGTACCCCAGTGTGTCATGGTAGAACATATCACTATCAGTGACATGACAACCGGCATTGATCACATTCACCTTCAATTCAGTTCATTTATTGCACATACACCAGTCATTCATTCAAGTGACGGAAGTAAGTTAAACGTTCAGTTGGTTTTTACATCATTGATCAGGCTCTGTTCGGCTAATATAGTCTGCTTTATGACAGTAGCGTTTGTGGTTACGACTCCGTTTATCAGACAGCTAGATGGCCCATTTTACACTTACCATGGCGAGATTTATTCCGCGATGTCACAAATCCAAGCTATATACGTTACGAAGGTTTGCCGAGTGGATTCCGGTAATTTTGCGGTGCCGTGCTCATATTCCTACGCCACCTCTGGAATGCCGTATGCTTTGTAGAAAGTAACCTTTCACACTAGCCTCATCTCAATATCATAAGCTCTCCATTCTTATCTACCTTGAATATTCAGGATTTTACTCTTCGCCTCATTCATGCCAAAAGCTTTGGTAGGAAACATGGAAATTTATTTTTAGGCGTAATAGCAGTCGTAATTTGCCATCACAGCAGCGTTTCCATGCAACAGTGATACTTGTCGCTCATTGGCTGCATCTTTGCGCAATGCAGCATTTCCTTATTTGAGTCCTTTTTATTTTATTGAACCACATTTCACAAAGCTGGAGTTGTGTACCCCTGTCTGCGCGGGTTCTATACGTGTAATGTTCAATAAGCTGCAAGCGAATGATCACTATGACGCTGTTATCTGTATAGCTCATCATGGCAGCCGAAATCGAGAGGGTCATAATTGTTCTGTTCATGTCCACGGTTGCTGTCATGTTGCAAAGTTCTCAATCCAAATGACAGCTGAAACTTGGAATGTTGTTTCATTAAAAAGTAAAAACATGAGGCTTGCACGGCGTTAGCTGTCCACTAACATGCCTGCCCGCCTGTCGAGTTGCCTATTCGCCATACATCAACAGAAGAACGCTTAGATGGGAATAAGCATGGACCGATGGTAACGCCATGCATAACTAAGCTGTCAAAGCATTTTATACTGATTTCTGGAAATATTTCCAAAGGTATCGGGATTCAGAAAGTTCAGTCGCTAGTCCACTAGTAATTCTGTCTACAACAGTGACTGTGATTGACAGGATGTGTTAGTGTCCAATGAATTCTGATGCAAACCAAAAAGGCTTGCTTTTTGGCATGTCATGTTTACAAATCGGTCATCCCAGTATCATTGTGATGGCCAGACTAACGAAGCAATGCAAAAAGATTACAGTTAACCTCATAGCAAATAGTTACCATTGATTTAGTCATCAGTAGCAGATGTTAATAGTATAGCTCTATTGCAGTAAGTGCTCATGAGAAATTATTGACCAGCATTTTATTACTGTACTGCTTGACTAAAATCTTGTATGCAATACTGTGCATATATAGGACATCCAGGGTATTGCTGAGTCTGAGGACCTGTATAAAATCATTTGAAAGCCGAAAACATGTCTCTTTTTATCTTGACACGCTTTTACCACACAGGCTGGGATAGCCGAGGGATCTATCTGGGATGAAATCGCTAACTTGCAATCCGAAATTGTGTTCTCCATAGACTAGCTGAGTTTGGTCAGCATGCACCATTCTCTATCTAATGTTTTCACCTGGATTCAGTCGACACATGATATGCAAGACCTTTGTTTAAAGTGTTATCTGGTAAACTTGTTTTATATATGACACAAAAATGCCCATCCACCTAAATCGATATCATTGTCCAGAAGGGTGGCTTTCAGGCACACTGACCTCCTCTAGAACGTCTCTGTTTGGTGTCAGACAGACCGTTCCGCTGCTCGGACTTGCATAGTCTGATTGATTCAACTTTTGTCACCGTAGCCCGCAAATGGTGACGGTCACAGAGTGTCTGTGGAAGTCATGTTACATGCAGGCCTACATGTACAATGCCAATTCGATATACTAACTCCATGAATAAGTGACACCGAACAGTATTAAATTATTGAAAACAATGCATCTGCTGTGCTTCTATTATAGCCATTCATCAGCTGCAATGGTGATCGATTGTGTAAAGAAACACGGGAAATGGTTGCCGATTGGGTTGCCCGCTGATCGATAAACCCGAAGCTGTACTGTTGTCACTAGCTAATGACTCCTTTTGTCATTGAACAATACGCCTGGTGCATTGCGGGATCTAGTGGCCAATAAACATACGCCTAGCGCAATGCGACAACCAATGGGGACAAAGGAGGACAGTTCGATGGGTTGCGAAGGAACATGACGCGGAAATAAGTTACGCGCGTAATCGTCCGCTAACACAAATTACTCCATATTTTCCACATTTTACTACATAAGACCAAGTTTTGACTCTAAATATCAGTATTTTTTCCTATTTCTTCTGTAGTTCACTCAATGATTTAGCGTGCTCCTACTTTTGCTTCTTTAGAAATGTCCAACAAAAACTGTCGCATTGCGGATTAATACGCGTTATATAGGCGGGATTCACTCAACAGGTAGTTCAGGTGCCCGTCAGTTCTGTGCAGTGCTTGACCGTCGACTTCAATCTAGAAATGGTGAGTGTTTGGTTTGGCATCTGACCTTCTTTTTGAATGAAAACGGACTGGTGTGAGTTGTTCTTGGTCGGACTAACTTTTTCGTTGTGAATACAAGCGTCATCAGCTTAACACCCGACCGATGTTAACCTTGTAGTTGTACGGCTTTCGGAGTAGGGATTCCAATTCACGTTCACGGGAGCGTTGTTTCAGTTCACTATTTAGTATTT
>Ga0224501_10003151_pt1 | contig 12967 bp, 8 predicted proteins | sample SF_Oct11_sed_USG_4_FD_169105 | JGI IMG/M metagenome (GOLD analysis project Ga0224501, IMG submission 169105) | Sediment microbial communities from San Francisco Bay, California, United States - SF_Oct11_sed_USGS_8_1 | ecosystem: Environmental > Aquatic > Marine > Sediment | place: USA... | reverse complement strand
TAGTAGTAGTAGTAGTAGTAGTAGTAGTAGTAGTAGTAGTAGTAGTAGTAGTAGTAGTAGTAGTAGTAGTAGTAGTAGTAGTAGTAGTAGTAGTAGTAGTAGTAATACTGGTCAAAACTCAAAGTGAAACTAGTAGTTCTAACTTACTTAGCCAGTCAACCGGTCACACTCACAGACTCACCATGTCACGGTCGCAGGGACCAAATCACATATGTTGAACTTGGAAGCAGCACACAGACACGACAGCCTTGTTCGGGATCACATTTTGCCACTCGCGGCGGAAAACAATGGCGCACCACTGCCTCTCTTTTGCAATTCCGGTTACCCAAAATGCCAGGTTATTATTGGCCTATCTGCCAACAGGGATTTACATTTGCATTTTGAGAATAATCGAGCATAAATGTTTTTCAAAGAGCTAAATGGTTGGTCTATTATATAAACTGAATAATTTTATAGTTTATTTCCGTCTCAATCAACGTTGAGTACGCATATGTAGGATTGCTGTTATCATCGGCCTGTTGCCGCTGTCAACATCCGGTTAGCTCCATTCAGATTTGCTCACAATTCCAGACACTTGTTTTGCTTTTCTTTTTGCACACGGCCTTTGGTTCGGCTCGAGATATTTATCTAGGCTCACTTCCCCCCCATTTCTTCCCCATTAGAATAATTGACTTCCACGATCAATAGAAGAACAACTATTGCAGCCCATTATCTTGGCGCCTTGGCAAGCAGTCAAGTATACACATAATCCACACCGCGGAAGCATTTGGAAAGAGCGACACTAGTCATTGATGAATGACAAAAGCAAACGGCCTAATGATGACAGACAAACACCAGATAATGATAAGCTCTTTCTCGGTGGGTAAGCCTTCTAAATCTAATTTTAGACATTACTTCATACTTGTGCTCTGTAGAGCTGTATGTGAGCAAATAGTAAATGTATATTATTGTAAACAGAAAATAACTTTTCCCATCAAAGAACTCATGACTACAACTATAAACTTTACATATAGGCGAAAAGTGGCCATACTGATACTAGCCCACTTCCTTTCACAGATAAGAATGGTGTTAAGGAGATTATTGGGGACTTGATTTCTCAACTCACAGCCAACAGGCCATCAGATCCTCTCATGTTTATGGCTAACTAGTGAGTAATAAGCTGTGTAATGGCAGGTTTACATGAGCGCGGTAGCAGCAAGCAGCACAGAGAGCGGCGTCGCAGGGGTGTTTACACAGGCGCGCACCTGTCTGTGTTGTTTGAATGGGCGTCAAACTCCACCAATCCAGCGGCATAGTACCGCTATGAGCCGACTCTGCATGCACTATTTTTTCAAGTGGCACAGGCGAAGTGACCAATCAGAGCGGCAATTTTATTTACTTCGGATAGATTTTCGCTTCCGGTGTTAGGTCAAGGGCGAACTTGGTAGAGCAGCAATTCGAATCTGCGTTATCATTGGTTGCCACTTACCTGATGCTGGAGAAATAGCGCATGCAGGATCGGCATTCTGTCGCTAGATCACCGGAAGCTGACGCCCACTTTACGGCCACATTGAGCGGTTTCTAAGTGACAACTGGGCGGTTGCCGCTTGTGTAAACTCCACCTAAGACAAACCTGTCTTGCATACATCCAGATGTAACAGAATGTACAGGCACACCGTATACTTTATAGCGATAGACCATCAGATCCTCTTATGTTTACGTGAAGGTGACCTATTACATTGCTAAGCCATTTTAAATCACAATTTTGTGATTGGAACTGAACTGAAACCTCTGAAAATATTTCTAGCTTTGAATCATCAAGCTCTACCAGTGTGAATCGTTTGGAGAAGTGTCAGCAGACGATAAAGCTGACTCATCATTCACGAGCTGCTTTCCAGCAGAATGTAGCTGCCGCGTTCGATATCCTCAACCAGACAAAGATTGGCAAGCACATGTGCGGCATCAATGGAGCCATATTCGATGAGCTTTTCCAGCACTTGCTCAGGTACATCTGCTGTTTGACATTTTGGACAGGTTCATAAAAATGAGATAGTCGCATAGATAACTTTATTCAGGCAAAGCCGTAATCATACCATAGTATAAAAACAGAATATATATTATGAGGTTTGTAAAAAGTGGTGAAAGCCTCTGTGACAATATAGATTCACTCAGTGGTACCAGTGCAAGTTGGTAAAGTGTATCAGATGTCGCGTCAGATTCACCTTATACAGTCATTAAAACACGGCTGTTGCGAATTAAACTCTTTGCACTCTTCAGCGAAAAGTTGTTGACTTAGCACACTAGCGATGTTTTTTCTACCACTTATGGGCAGACATTCACGATGCCTGATGGGAAATGAGATTCCTGTGATCACTTGGTAGTCAGTCCATAGGTAATGCCTACCATGACAGTTTGTACGGAATAGCCCGTGCTAACGCTGAACGATCATTATACACTTGCTTTGCTGAGTGAAATCAATGAGCAACCATTCTGACTCAAAATTATCTTTTCATGTTTTGTGCTCTCATAAAAAATTCACTGACGATGGCTTATATCATGAATACAATTGTATATTAAGTGAATTTTCGAACAATCGCTAAAACAGCAAAAACAACTTCATTTTCTGTTTAGGTCATATAAGCCTATATAGTGAGTCAGCAGCTTGACTACCTGATCCGTGTCTAGACAGGGACAAAACTGTCCCCCCCCATCATATTGTATCATGCCTTATCAGGCATTTGAGGTCAAGGTTTTGAGAGAGATCTTTCAAGAAATGAGATCAAGGGTACATTGTGAGACCATATTTGTCAGTTCAGTTACACTTTAAGTTGAAGCTTGAGTTAACTGTAGGTCCACTGTCATGGCTGCGTGTTGACTCATTAATGCTTTCTGAAAACAAGAAAGACTTTCTTTTGAACTATGACCGGATAGTCACCTGTTACAGCACACATAAATGAACCGCGATCCTACACGAATGTCCGTTAGATAATGTTGAAATTGCACTTATAGACAATGCAACACAACAAGTCAATATTTTTGTGATGTTAATGAGATTGCATATCACAAAATAAAACTGCTTTCTACATTTCAGTGGCGTTCCTACAAAGGTTGTTATTCTGATGAGATCGAAACTGTCCCTTCGACCTGCAGAGGTGGTAGACTATGTCACCTTTCACTACTCAGTCACGGCCGTGATGGTTCTAAAAGGTATATGAAATCATAGAGCTGAAGGGAGAACAACTCTATAGACATAAAGGCCAGACACCAATCCATAAACAATTAAAGCGAGAGGAGATGAGGAATTATGCGGGGAGCTCATATTTAGCCTGCTATGACTGTGGCTTTAAACGGGCGATCTAAAGATTGTGGACCAAGGACCTTTGATATAACTTTAGTTCTTCAGCCCAACCCCTCTGAATTACAATCGATCTTTTGACAGTATAGTCACAAAAATAGAAGCTTACTTCTACGGCTATAGTTTACAATGTCCTATCTCAGGGGAGGGCAATTTCTGATATCAATCCTCAGGTGGCCTAGCTATCACATGGGCCTTTGGGGCAGCAGTAACCAATATGATGTGGTTGCATGTATTCATTGAAATATGTTTCACTCGCTTTCAGACTATCTTGAGTTGGGTCATAAGTTATTTGACCTTCTGGAAACCGGTGATTCAGTAGACAAGGCCCAGGCTGAGGCTTTGTCCTTTCTTCTCAAAGAAGCTTTCAGCAAGTCCGTTGGATCCAATAGTCAGTAAGTAAAGAATATCAAGATCTTATGGCCAGCTGCAATGTGAGTGGCTCTTCGGCTTTCATGGTAAACTTTCGCTATACCAACTCTGAGCTTGAGCTTGAGACTGCATCAATGCCTTCTAACGAATGTCATACATAGTGAAAGGTCACTCATTTATCATACACCTATAGAAAGACATACCTGGTGCCTGGTTACGCAAGATTCCTAGCTCTTACGATTTAAAGTAAGTTTCCTAACATGAAGTAAGTGGACAGACAATTTAGGTTGTTCTAATCTCCCATACTGAATTTCACACCAAACTGACTGAATCATAACATCATGTGATAATTTGTAGGAGTCTAGAAGCATGTTACACTCTCTCTCCTGTCAGTATACATACTACGTTATCTCAGGTAAGTTTTGATCAATACATAACTCTTCTCTCTCCCATATCGGAGGACACGGTTGGAAAAAAGTTACTTCCTGTGTGTTTTGTTGAGAAAAAATTATTAGTGAATTCAGATACCTAGCTGCTAAAATAATGAAATACATTCAAACCTAGCTTCAATTGCGATCTGGGCGGTCTACTGGACTGTTTCTGCCTTCTACTTCTGATTGACTATAGTATCTCTGCTTTTGACTTTGGGCTTCTCTAAAAGTCATCCATGTAAAATAAAATTGTCAGATCAAATGCAATTGTCATGATAGCAAGATACTTGTACAACATATCTTATTGTTTGTAGGTTAAATCTGATGGTAAACAAAGATTATCTCTGGATCAATTTACAGAGCTCATTGCAGAGTCATACATTTCCTGCATTAGGTAACTGACTGACTGAGGTGAACCTAATCACTAACGACAAACTGTAGTGCCAGTTACCACCTAGTAGTTACCAAAATTTCAGTTTTCCCTTATTTCATACTTCTGCTGATTTTAAAATGAGGAGCCTTCTTCAAAACTTATAAATATATATTTTATTTGTATCCTGATTGCTAAGTATTTACATTTTATCATAAAAATGCTCCATTACAATTTTTGCTCTAAGTGTAATCTTTATATTTGATCAAAAAAATGGGCAAAAGCCCAGATGGGTGGCTTTCTGCAATAGATGAACACTACGCTACGACCCTTATGGAACATATCTAGCCATAGACATACAATAGTGAGTCTATGGTTCTAGCTGATCCGTATATGAAGTTTGTTCATATAATACTCCCTGAGTGTGTTGGTAACTTTGACTAGAGCATCATTATATTTCTCCATCTCAGCGTACAAACATGCTACGTATTCTGGTTTGCTGTAATCTCCATCTCTATCAGATAAGGATATCTGAGCTGTCTCCTTGCTCGGTATGGCTAGCATAGCCCACTACAGTAGAAATGACTTTCAGTGGTTTGAAACTCGTGCTCATCAAGCCCACCGCAGGCGTAAACTGAACGTCTCCCGAACGACTCATCCTTGGAAACCCTGAGTCAACTAGAGTAATAGACCCAGTAGGCCAATGTCCACACCATTCCTGACAGCTGTTCAGTCTAGAAGACATGAAATTACTCTTCTAGTGCTCAAGGTAATTTTTACCCTTTGACATAAGAGTCGATGGAACTTGATCACTATTCAACCCATGCAGCCATGGAGTTAACTTCTCTATGAGGTATGCAGGTGCAAGCAGAAAATTTCCCGGTGCTTTGCGCATTCTTGCTCTTTCTCTTTTGTATTCTGACCAGTGTAAGGGGTATGCATAAGTTGGTGTAGCTATTGAGTCTTTGACTCGTCGTTTGCCAGGATGCGTCATTAGGAGACTTTCTGTTTGCACCCACTTGACCCACAGAGAAGGTCACTCTATCGGTGAGCCTCTTTTACTTGACATGGCGATTTAAAATGAGGGCATTGCAAGAGACAAAGTTCTACCCGAGTCCGGTAGTGATCCCTCGGCCGAGGCCTAGTATGCTATCACTAAGCTATTGCTTCACAAATCCTGGGAAATGCTGAGCCTAAAAAATTCAGCACGCCACATTCTGCACTACTCCAGACAGCTGTCAGGGGCCACAAAGTGATGACTGCTTAGCAGAAATTATGAAATCGGGAGGGGGATTTGGAAGAAAGACACAAATTTCTCTATACCTTGACTGTTTGTTTGACAAGGAAGCTGTGATGAGGTTTTAATACTGTTGCGTACGCACGATCTATCGTCTGACTGAAATCTCCATCCTGCTCCATGAAGTCAAACACGTTAGAGAGGAATAATAACCCCCTAAAATACAATGACTCTGAATTATATACAAGCAGGAGTAACAGAAAAGTGTATTAGTCAGAGTAGTTAGGCTTGTGATCCACAAGTTCCATATACTCCTACAGTGATGCAAGCTCGACACACAGTCTTTCTGCCTAGAACAAGCGTTAGGAGGTTCACTGTGGCTTAACACCCACAAAGACCAGCAGAAATTCGCTGATAAATCAGCCTCTCATACACCAACAAAAAGAAACATAAAGAAAATAAATATATATCCACCGGAGGTTTAGAAGGAAGATGCAGGATACCACACTCATCTGAGGTGTATAATGCACCTCGGATGATTACCTCACCACCTAATAGCCTAGTGATTCTGCTGCATGAACGTTTGTTTGGTCATCTAAGTTTAGCTTCCTCTCTAACTCTAGGCCCAAAGAGTAAAACCTTTCAGCCAGCAGATAGGATGAACATCAGCTAATGGCCAGTTTCTTTATACGTATTGGAAAGCACGGTAGTTGTTCAGCACAGTACCTGTTCAGCCAGAGAATACTGTTTGTAATGGAATCGGACTGAGTATGTTTTCCCGCTTGCCTCTCTTCTTCAATAATGGCAAATAAATTAGAATATTTCTCCTTGTTTATCTGCCATCTAGTTTCAATTCTCTACAATAAATAGAAAACATTAACTCGTTTTCATACAGATCCGGATCCCTAATTTTGCAGTTAGACTTGCTTTTACTACTTCACCTAATGTCAGTCAGAGAATAATGAAATATTGTACCACATTCAGGTCCAGTAGTTGGATACATTACTAAGTTTTGATATCAGCAGTCTTTTATTGCAAAAGGAACAGGGATCATAGATGCACTGCGAATGTGAATACGCAAGACCACGAGCAGTAGTATCACAATGCATAATATTCGTCGTGTGCTCGAAATAATGCAGATCTTACCCCTATATTGCCAGTGAAGTCCAGTTTTACTGGATAAAGAGCGGTAGACCCCAAAGCATCTACAACAAAGGTGAAAGTGCAGATTGAGTAGTGCTGGAGCTTCCCGGAGAGGTGGTAAGATGACGAGAGTGTCAATGTTCTTCATCGCTTTTATACAATTACTCTCTGTTCCACTCGGTATGAATGCTTATGAAGCGGGGTATGTTTTTATCATGCGCAAAGAGGCACATGCAGGGTACACACACTATCGATTCACAACAAATAGGCGGCACATAAATGGCATATAAGTGACACAGGTCGCGCATAAAGGCACATGCACATATATAGCACGAACACGACACAATTATGTATAAAAAACTTACCTAAGATATTTGAAAAACTTGTGGCACATTGAAGAAGCAATTCAGTGTCAATGCGATTCTTTTCCATGTGGGGTATTATATCGACAAAACTAAAATTGGTGTGGTAGATATTACTTAAACATGACCTGTGCATAGCACTACCATGTCGCCAGATAGAAGATGGAAGGCACGAAAATGCATAGAGATAATTGACAAAAACTTAGATGATGGACGAGTTCATACCTATCTGATCTCTTTGTACCCTACCAGTAGTCTTTCAATGTAGCAATTAAGTGAAACGTGACTAGGCACAAGTTATACACGCTTTCCTATGAAATGGAAGTGTCCAAGGTTAAAATATAGACACAGTGCAGAACTGAAGGTGGAATTTCAAAATCACGGAATTGTGGGGTGACAGCCAACTATACACCCAACGACATCTTGTTTAAGTATGCAATCACAGTTTTTTTTTGTCCAGAGAGAAGAGTGATGAAGCTTTTTCCTGGAAACAAACTAGATGATTACACTACCGGTACATGAACTACGCTTATACATATAATTAGGCCATATATCACTATACCGTAGCCAGGCAGTCTTCCCAGATGAAACTAACGACTCGGGTTTAGCTAATAGGGAGATGGCACTATGTCAGATAAACTCCAATTACCTGTAATCAAGATGCGTGAAGAAGTTTTGTAGTTTTGGCGATGAGCAATTCATAGATTCTTCTGATGATATGCTATAAAAGAGCTGAATTACTAGGGAAAAGGAGCCTAGTTGTACGAGGGTGCCAAATCGGAATAGACGCGTCAATTACCAATATCTGGCAGTTTATCAACCTTTCAAGTCAGCTGCCCCCATGTGTGGTTTGGTCTGCTGGATTTATTGCTGCGCTCAGTGCATTGCCATCCGATCCTCAATAGACTATCTCAAACTGGGATTATTTGCAGTTACGACCAAGAACAAGGATTATTAGTGGTAAAGGCTGTTACCTGATTTGATGATTGAGTATGTATAGGTAGTTTAAACATAGGACAATAATAGCATTTAGTTGACTTAGTACTCATGTGGAGTAGTGGAGTTGTGAAGGTATTCTGAAGCTATATTGAATGCTGTCACCATGCTGTAATATTTGGCTTTAGACTGTTTAGAATCTAGACATCACTCGTGGATGGGTTTGACAAGCATTGACTCATGAGCATTGTACTTTGTACTCACCTAAAGTTGGCAGATTCAGCGTTTGCTCCTAAACTATGATGATGATGTGGTGGATTGTATACATTCTCTATTCTATAACTATAAAGCTGTCATTCACTAATGGACTAACGTTATTTTGATTGGCTGACTTGCTGGACTGTCTGTCCAGTATACAGGGATATCTGAGCGGGTAGAGGTCTTAGCTCAAGATTTTTAGATTCTGGGTTCAGATCCTGGTCATGCCAGGCTCTCACTGGGAGCATGAGCCCCTCGTAGAATTCCTAGCCACTACTGCCACCGAACAAGCCTCGGTCTTAGGAAGGCTATTGTTAGACCAGATACACATACAACAATACTCTCCATACCTCCACAATGGGCGAGCAACAGCAACGCAAAACCTCATATTATAAAAGACACAGCATGAGATACTGTGTTACAATTTCCAAGCATCACCTTCGCTAGCTGTTCAGTTTAGACACGTTACGCTCAGCAGTGGAATTATAGATTTATCTTCTCTATGATGTAGATAGTGTGAATATAATGCTTACCTGCTTGAACTAAAGAGTGTGTACTGGATAACAAATATAGATCCAACTAGTATAAGGATAAATGTCGTACATCGCAGTGCCCTTGCTTTGACAGACATAACTCGTTTATCATCAGACATGCAGGCTTGATGTTCAGCAGCTGCATCAGATGGTACAATTTTACGTCCTCTCTCTCAACCCTAGAGTTTCTCACATGACAATACTATGTACTATGCTGCGGGGCGCCGTCTGTCGGTATACTATACCAGCTGATCGCTCGCTGTCAACACATTATTCGCCCTAGAGCGGTTATTAGTAGTACAGTGAATGCCTAAAATCAATTGCAGCTGTTTAGAGCCCTGCATTTACAATCAGACAGAAACAGAGATGGGTCAAGAGTTATGGCTTGGAAGTTGTAACACCGGAGTTGTAAGCTAGTAATCTCATCTAGACATCTACACAGATCTATAATCTATACTCTACATTATTAATGGTAAAATGGCAAGTAACTGTTACTGTATAGGCGCATAGACTACAATGTGTGTCATCTTCTCTATATGATGATACATGATCTTGTGTCACAGCTCTGTTCTTTATGTCTCTGATTACAATGATATTATGTAGAGGGTACCACGCTCACACTATTATTTGGGCTATTATTATTGTATTACATCCGCCATTTTGGATTGTAATGGTAATGGCCTGCCTAACTTAACCATCTTGATGGGTGCTAGAACTTAGAACATCGCTTCACAACTAACTTTTAATAGTCTTATTACTGTGGCCATTATTGAATGATGCCAACAAATGGCAAAATATATAATCATTTTGTCTAGGATTGAGTTTAACCTTCAGTGGCTGTGGAAGTATTCATATCATCACATTTTAACAGTTGTTGGCATTTCAACAGCTATGCAGTGCATTCTACGTTCCTCATTATATGGGGCTGTGGACACCCAAGCATTTTGGGATGAGCCTGACCTGGACCATGTTTTCCGATCTTCACTATTGTGATAGGCTTTTGGTTTCTTGGTTCCATTAAATAATTAGATAATGGATATTGATGTAACTAGGTCTTTTATTTGAATATTTTTCATGTACTCTTTTAGCTGATCAGTTGTTGTGTATACTGTTTGGTGCAATAGCCCATTCAGTATTCAAAGCATGATGTTATGACGGGTGTTGACTGTAGTCCAAACCAATGCGGGATTTGACCCTTTAGCTCACAATTTTGGACTTTTGAACTGCACGAGATCAGACTTATCATTTGCTATCAAACTATACTAGAATCAATGCAAACAAGAAAGATGTGAACCATTCATTTTAATCACTGCCCACTAGTTACCTCAATACTGCGATAAAGACGTTATCAACACATCTTCGCTAGAGATAGGCCATGGTGACAGGAGGGACATACGGTCCAAGATTGTGAACACTGATTTCAAAGCTGAGAATATAACCACTCATTGATTTTACCTCATTTATATTAACCATAAAAATGAATCACACATTTCATAAAGAAGATATAAAATACCAAGTACAAATAAAAACTAGCATAACAGAATTGGTAGACTAGTGTTGCACTGCTGCCACCATGTACTCATTCCTCACCCGACCGCATAGTGAGCATGACAACAGAGTTCTGTTACAGCAGAGAGTGTGGAATGTTAGACGGAGATGCTGCCTTCCCGGAAGTTGGTTTTACCCAGCAGGACGTTTAGCAGAATACTCTTTCCAGCCCTGCTATCCTTGATAGCCTGACGATAGATCTCAGCGAGCTGATCACCATTACTTCTGTCCACTCTCAGTCCGTCTCCTCCATAACCTTTAGCCACCAGGTGATAATCAGAGAACTACAATGTATGCATTTATCAATGATCAACCACTTCCCGATATGACAGTCGATTTATGGAATGGGTGACAGATAAATGCAAGTTCCCTTAATTTTGACGATAATAACAGGTAAAGGCAGGTTCCCTTTGTTGTAATGCCTCACCTCTAATCCACAGGCAACATTGCTGCCAAACATTGGCACCTGTTCTCGGGATATTTGAGTCCATCCAGCATCATTACCTACCACAGCTATAACTGGAGTCTGCAATAAATATATGTGCATTCAAGTTGTGTAAAACCTAGAAATTGAATGGCTTGGCATATTCCACCTACAGAAAACTCTACCTGTAATATGATGTCTATACCAGGAAATGCGCAAGTCTGTGTAGGACTGCTGAGTAACTGGCATGTGTTCAGCTTCTGTTAAAAGGTCCGATTTATATTCAACCAAATGGAGATGCGGAGTTGTATTTCTCGCTTTTTTCAATCCGGTGAACCAATGGCAATTGGGGATAATTAAAATTGGCCACAGGTTCTACTTCATTTCTACATACTTGTTTGGTCGGTATCCATCCTGAATTTTGGTCAACATTGAAGTGCAATTTTTTGTATTTTTGACTTATTTGAGTCTACCTTGTGTCTAGTGTAAGTGTCGAATTCGGCCACACTGTAACCCAAAGAGCCATCTCCATACAGAATGTAGACATCACTGTTGGGGCGACATAGTTTAGCACCCAATGCAAATCCACCACCAACTCCCAGTGTACCAAACGCTCCTGGATCCAACCATAAAAGAGGTCCCCGTGGCCTAAAATGTAGTAGTAAAGCAATGATATTACATGCTTTGTAATGGTTGTTATGAATAATCTCCAAAACTCTAAATACAGTCAGAATTACAATGTGAAGTAGATGGTTTACTCCATCAACACTCAGTGTTAGGGTTATCTGGCAACCTGGAGTTATGCTATCCACACTGAACTGAGAATCGGGCCAGGCACCTCAGATTACAGTGCGTACAGTGAACTATTCAGTCGGCAAAAGCCACACATCTCATCTTTGTGGTTACCATAATCTAAAATGAGCTAGAGGATGACAAATTTGGGAGTTGCCCAATCATGTTGGGAAATGGCAGAGAAAACACAACTCCTAAGCATTATGATACTCACACCACTTCTGTATTCATAGTAGATGGGGAATGATTAGGTACTATTGTTTTCAAAAAGATCCCCCTTTAGTGAGAATACGTGATTATGAAGTCGAAAACGTTTATTAGTTGCATCTTGCAACTTTTCTCGTAGAGCGAGATGTGTGTAATTACTTGAGTATATAGGCAGCTGTTCCTACAAAGTCTCCACCATCAGCTACTAGTAAGGAGTTATCCTCCATAGTATCCTCCAGGGTCTGAAGCACCTTCAGTGGATTCAGGTGCTGGTCTGTCGTCTCCTCTGCTTTCTCCCTGCAAACACACAATGAATGGTGTGATCCAGCAGTATAAAGTAAGGGATAGGTGACAATTCAGCAGCTAGAGCACTCAGCTCGAGACGATAAAATCCTGCACTTCTGGACACAAGCCCTGGTTATTTCACACTCCCGCAGTGAATCTGAACACCTGTCATAATTCGTAGGTTCTATTGCTTCATAACAGGCTTCAGACTTCTAGCTCTGGTAAATAGGGTGGCCAAGTGCCGCTTTGGACCAAAAATAAGCTCCAGCTTTTTCATTAAATGGCTAATTAAGTTTTTAACATGCCCTTCTATATTGATCTCTTTCTGGAAACCTGTTATACATGCAGTGTTTTCACATGTACAGGTGGAGTGACAACACCCAAGTGCATCGTATTGCGTAATCATATTCCGTGTCAGAGGCTGCTATTAGATTTTCATACGGAACCTAATAAGCCTCATCCAATGATAGACATATATAGAGCATTTGGATTTCTGATCATAACTATTGAATGAGTGGTCTGATTGAGAAATGACTCACAGGTGTGATTTTGACACACGTAGACACCTTTCAGCCAATTTTCAGCAAAATCAGAAAGATAATTAAACAGCCTACAGTTGCCAATGCCCCAGTGGAGCCCCCCCCTTAATTAGTAAACTCAACTGCACATGACCAATCATGAACTACAAACCCCAGAAAGACATAAACAATACCAGCTACCTTCACTGACTGTTCA
>Ga0224501_10003150_pt1 | contig 12967 bp, 12 predicted proteins | sample SF_Oct11_sed_USG_4_FD_169105 | JGI IMG/M metagenome (GOLD analysis project Ga0224501, IMG submission 169105) | Sediment microbial communities from San Francisco Bay, California, United States - SF_Oct11_sed_USGS_8_1 | ecosystem: Environmental > Aquatic > Marine > Sediment | place: USA... | reverse complement strand
CGGCTGGTTGGATATTTGATTGGCAGCCTGCTTCCAAACTGGCGAGGCAGACGAAGTGTCTATGTTCCGGTATGGGCAAATTCAGTCCGAGGCGATAATCGCAGAAGAATTCTTGAGCAGATGTATGCACTTCTTTCTTTGCGCTGGGTTGCTAACGGTTGTTTCACTCATCTGATTACAGTATTGGCACAGGATAAAGAAATAATTGATGCATTGTTTTGGCTCGGTTTTGGTATGGCAGTGATTGATGCGATGCAGGAGATTAAAGAGATTCAAGGTCCGGTCGCTGATATCGAAATTCGAAAGGCGGCGAGCGATGATTTAGCTACAATCGTATCATTATGTCATGAGCATCAACGCTATATGGCTGGACCACCAATTTTTATGGCGATGACTGAGAAAAGGAGTAAAGAATATTATGAGAAATGGCTGTCAAATCCTTCAAACACAATGTGGTTTGGTTTGTATCAGGGAGCGGTAGTTGCATATATGATAATCATGCCAAAGACAGAAGAATATTTAATTACCGATGAAAAGACGGCATGGATTCAGGGTGCCTTTACCCAAGAACACCTGCGCGGTAAAGGAATCGGCACCGCTTTGTTGAAACAATGTTTGGTTTGGGCAAAATCTCAGGGCTATGTTAGATGTGCCGTAGATTTTGAAGGGGAGAATCTTTTGGCGAGCCGTTTTTGGTTAAAGTATTTCCAGCCAATATGCTTTTCTTTAATTCGACAAGTTGATGAACGGATTGCTTGGGCACACGCAGAACGCGCTGATGAACATTTCTGGTGATTATTGAAAGATTAGTTCCAGACCTTCTTATTGACGCATTGAGTTTTTTTACTAAGGTTAAGTTATGAATTTATTTAAAAACTGGCTAATCCCGAAGTTCGGATATAATCGAGTTAACGGAAGCTGGTTAAATAGAAGATATCAATGAATACTTTAATTAGACTTGCTACTGAAAACGATTGTTCACAATTATGTCTTCTAAGTGAGCAGTATAACAAAGTAATCCTGCGAAATCGCCCACAAGTCGACAAAAGTAATCTTCTTGGAAACGGTCCTAATTTTTTTCTGCAAATCTTAAAAAATAAAGGGGAAGTGATTTTCGTTGCAGAAAGGGTAAACAAAATTATAGGATTTATCTATGCTGCGATTGAAACTCATTCAGATGATTTGGCAAGTGCTCCTTACATTGAAATAGCATTACTGATTGTAGATGAAAGTTACAGACATTCAGGTATTGGTGGGTCATTAATAAAGCGTATCCATGATTGGGCTATCAAGAAGGGAATTAAGGTTATTCACCTTGCCGTCCACGAATTTAACAATTATGCAATTGCATTTTATCAGAAGATGGGATATAAAACGGTAATGAGGAAGATGGAAAGAATTCTGGAATGAGACAAGACCTTATGAGGTATAACCAACTTCCGCTAATAGCGAATAAAAGGGAAATCGAATCCGCTTTAACGACTTAAATTGCCTTCGGTAACTTCTTTTATCCTCGGAAACGATAAACAAAATACTCTTGTAGATAATTACGGAGAAGAAATTTGATAAATCTTAGAAAATATGGAAAACCGCCATTTAAAGTAGCAGTTATTCATGGTGGACCAGGTGCACCAGGTAGTGTTGCTCCAATTGCAAGAGAATTATCACGTGATTTCGGCGTACTTGAGCCGCTCCAAACCGCAACTTCGCTTAAAGGGCAAATCTTAGAACTGAAGAGAGTTTTAAATAAGAATGGTGAGATTCCTATTACATTAATTGGTCATTCCTGGGGTGCGTGGTTAAGCTATATTCTTACTGCCCGCTACCCTTCAATTGTAAAAAAACTGATACTAATCGGTAGTGGACCATTTGAACAAAAATATGTGAAAAAACTCATAGAGAACCGATTAAACCGTCTCAACCAGAAAGAACGAAAAGAATATAATTCTATTATCAAGCTTTTAAATAATCCCAAAGTAAAAGATAAGAATAGAGCATTGGAAAGACTTGGGGCATTAACTACAAAAACTGATACATATAACCCAATTCCTGATGAATCTAAAAAATCGGTCCTGATTGATATTCAGGGTGATATTTTTCATAGGGTATGGAAAGAGGCTGATGAGTTACGCCGAACTGGAAAACTCTTGAGACTTGGTAAAGATATTAAATGTTCAGTGATTGCGGTTCATGGTGATTATGACCCGCATCCGGCAGAGGGTGTTAAGAAACCACTTTCTACTATTTTAAAAGACTTTCGATTCATTTTATTAAAAAACTGTGGGCATTATCCCTGGTTCGAACAAAAGGCAAAAAACAAGTTTTATAAATTGCTTAGAAAAGAATTGAGCTAATTAAAAGAAAACCACAGATGAACACAAAAATTTTAACCGCAGAGAAAGCAGAGATAAGAAACTAACTGAAGATAGACTGAGATAAAAGAAAAAATGTCGGAGAGCTTCTAAGCCTCAATTCTTTTAGGTCGGGACTGGGGCAAATCGCCCCGGTTTATCCGGGAAGTCCCTCCTATTACTGAGAAAATAAGGGTAATTTTGTGACAACCTTAGATGAGGAGGTAGCTTCCTAGAAGACTACTTGATTGACATCATAGGCTGCTTTCTAAAGAAAATTGTTATAACGATTTTTCTTAAAAAAATGCTTGACATAATCTAAATAATATTTAAAATCTCTCAAAGAAGTTAATATGGACCTTCCTAATATTATCATTTCTCTCTCTCTAGGGTTAATTTCATACTTTTCAAAAGAAAACCGCACTGGTTCCACAATACTTTCTCATTATATATTGTTCACGAACGGAACCGGTTTTGTTTTGAAAGGTTTCAAAGGTTGGAATGAAAGCTTTCAGAATTATTATTTTCCAGCCTACTGACCGGTGTACTTGACCGGTGTCATAATAACCTTAAAATAGAAAGGTGGTAAAAATGAATAAGTATTTATCACCACTTATGATGCTGCTACTTTCTGTCACATTTTTAGAAGCAGGATAGAAACAACTCGACGATGTTCCTGAAGACGTAGATGCTGGAGGAGGTATAACCTATGGAGGTGGCTATGTTTGGTGTTCTGTTGGGGGTGAAAGTGATGGGTTCTATGCCTATGATATTAATGGAGATTCCTGGATTACGCTTGAACCCGTCCCGGAATTCTGCGAGTATTTCGGAGCAATTACTTACGAAACGGGATATGAAAGGAGAATTTTCGTTATTACGACCGAAGACGAGCTACATCATTATACTAAGTTTTACACTACAGGCTATGAGGGTAGATGGGATGAGTATCTAATTGAACTTCCTGAAGAATGTGGCCCCGGAGTTTCACTTGCATTTCAATATGTCCCAAGCCCCGTTGGTCCATACACTGGTTATTTGTATCTTTTACGAGGTTTCGAAACTGGTGATTTTTATCGTCGAGCAATCGAAGTTCCGGAGGAAAATCCACGTGGTTCACCTTCTCGTCAATATGATTGGGAAACATTAGCGTCAATACCAGTACAAGCTGGTGCAGGCAGTTCTATATGTTATAATAATAGGGATGGGGAATGGATTTATGCATTCGTTGGCGGTGGAAATAGTAACTTCTATCGTTATTCAATAAGTTCAGATAATTGGGAGGATTTGATGGATACCCCAATGAGTCAGAATGATGGTTCTTCTATTGTAACTTGCACCCGCTGGCAAAGCCGATATTTATACGGGATGTTTGGAGAGAACAATAAACGTGAATACTGGTATTACGATACGGATAACGATTCCTGGGTACAAGATGATACACTCCCACGTGAGGAGCTCGGTTCCGGTGGATCTCTTACCTACCAACGTGTAGGACATAACCTGTATTTAGTTGTTGGTGGCGGAAAACCTTACTTCTATATTAAAACAAATCCCTATGAGGAACCGGAAGGTACACAATCAATAGTAACAATGTCTATGCTCCCAAGAGGAAAAGTATTATACTCTTCAGATAGAATACTGGTTAAGTATTCAATCAATACTCCTTCACAAGTGAAAATCCAGATCTATGACCGTTCCGGTAAACTGATGAAAAACCTCTTTAATGGAAATTTAGAAAGTGGCGAGCATTTGGTATCTTGGGATAGGACCGACAAATCAGGAAATACTGTTTCTTCTGGTATCTACTTCGTTACGATTGATAAAGGAAATAAAATAGAACAGTTTAAAGTGATAATTGGCAAATAAGAAACAAAGGGCGGGTTTTAACCCGCCCTCTAATTAACTCGTATGAAGAAATATAGTTTATTACTTGTACTGCTTCTACCTCTTACCTTTTACGCTCAGGTTATTGATACGGTCATTAGGTTCAATGACAATCCTTGGGATTTGCTCTATGTTTCTGAAGGAAATGAACTCTATCTTAATTTTGGTAGTAGTAATTTTCTTTTGGTCTTAGATTGTTCTACTAACCAAGTAAAAAAGACCCTCTTTACTCCTTATTCCGCATCCTATGGAATAAGGAATTGGAATAGAGATAAAATATATTATGTTTTTGGTGGTTCGGCTATCGGCGTAATAGATAACCGGACCGACTCAATAATCAAGTGGATTAATTACGGTGCGCGTCGGGCGCCTTGTTATAATTCAAGAGACGATAAGATTTATGCAACCAATGGTGCGTCAGTAGCAGTGATTGATTGTGAAACCGATTCAATAATTAAAATAATTACCCAGCCCTATTTTTTAAGTGGTTTTATTGTCTGGGACTCTATCGGTAACAAGGTCTATTGCGGCAGTGGTTTCTCTCGGGACGAGGTCACAGTAATAAACTGTGCAAATGATTCAGTTGTCGCAGTAATTAACACAAGGTTATCGAAGCCCATTGCCGCAGTGTTCAATCTCCAGCGCCGTAAGGTATATGTAGCTGGTAATTGGGGTTTCTATGGAGCTGTGATTGATGCAGTTGGAGATACTCTAATTAAGGATTTTTATATCGGTTTTAATTTTTGGGTGTCGCTGATTTGGAATAGCCTTGAAGATAAAGTTTATTGGCCAAGCGGTGAAGATGGCGATTCGCTACACATCATTGACTGCTTAAATGACTCAATAATAAAAAGTGTGGTGCCAGGGGGGCAACTTGAATGTATAAACCTTGCCAATTGGAGCAATCGGTTATACGTTGTAGCCAGAGATTATGATAGCACAGGTCGCTTTAATATACTTTATGTCCTTGACTGCCGCATTGATTCAGTAATTTCTCAAATGCGTTTTGGTAGACTCGCTACAGCCATGACCTGCAATCCCATAGACCATCTGATTTATATTACAGATATAGGTGATTCGGCACTCTATGTGATAAGAGATGAAATTCCTGGGATTGATAAAGCCTCAAGGCTTGATGCATCACGCCTAACACCAGAAATCTATCCGAATCCAGCGAAGACCGTGATTCGTATCCGTATTCCGCGGGCAAGCTTTACGCCTAACGCTTCACGCCCAACGCTTAAGATTTTCGATGTGTCAGGAAAGTTAATAAAGGAAGTGCTCAATAGCACAAGTGCACAAGAGCACAAGGAAGAAATAAGAATTTCTCTGAAAGGAATACATCCAGGTATCTACTTCTTACAAATTGGAACAGAAATTAAAAAATTTCTTATTATAAAATGATGAAATTGAGAGTTTACTTTCTTATCCCAGTTCTTACACTGTGTGTATTAAATGCCTCGGGGCTGGCTCGCGCTTCAGCAAATAGTTGCGAATCAAATGAATTTCTGATTGATACCAGTATCGTTTATGTCGCCGCAATGCATGACCAAAAGTCACCTTCGATAGCATTTGATGGAACCAACTACTTTGTCGTATGGCAGGATGGTCGCAATGGTTTGAATTATGACATATATGGAGCCCGTATGGCTCAAAGCGGTACTGTGCTTGACTCAGCCGGTATTGCAATATCGACTTCGGCTTATAATCAACAAACACCAGCGATTTCTTTTGATGGAATAAATTACTTAGTCGTCTGGTCTGATGACCGTCATGGTTCTTTTGATATCTGGGGTGCGCGTATCAATCAGTCCGGAATCGTCATTGACCCAAATGGCATCACAATATCGGTGACAACCCACGACCAAATAACTCCTTCGATTTCTTTTGATGGGACAAACTATTTGGTGGTCTGGCAGGATAATCGCAATGGTCTAAATTATGACATTTACGGTGCACGGGTCAGTCGAGACGGTGAAGTTCTTGACCCGGTCGGTATCGCAATCTCAACCGCAACCGATGACCAGGAATATCCTGCAATTGCGTTTGATGGGAGTATCTACCTTGTTGTCTGGCAAGACGAACGTAACGGTTACCCAAATATTGATGTCTATGGAACCAGGGTCAATCAAGCTGGGGCGGTATTAGACCCTAATGGAATGGCTATCACGGTGGCTCCGCTTTATCAGGAATTTCCGGCAATCGCTTTTGATGGTTCAAATTACTTGGTAGTCTGGCAGGATGGACGCGGTAACAGTTACGACATTTATGGTGCACGAGTGAGTCAAACCGGTATTGTCCTTGACACAACGGGTATTGGTATCTCTACTTCGATATGTGGCCAATATACTCCTTCGGTTGCCTTTGATGAGACAAATTATTTTGTAGTCTGGCATGATAATCGTGGTTTCAATTACGACATCTATGGTACCAGGGTCAATCAAACCGGTATCATCTTAGACCCAAACGGTATCCCAATATTTGACGGCACTGGAGAACAGAAATATTCATCAGTCACTTTTGGCCGGACAAACTATTTAGTTGCTGGGCAAAGCGAAATTTCATCTTATCTTAACAATATGGATATTTACTGCTCAAGGGTAAATCAATCCGGGACAGTTCTTGATTCAAACCCGATTATCATATCTACGGAAGCTTCTAATCAACTATCTTCATCTACCGCTTTTGATGGTACTAATTACCTGGCAGTATGGCAGGATGGTCGTGGTAATGGTTATGACATTTACGGGGCACGAATTGACCAGAATGGTACAATTCTTGACCAGACTCCGATTGAAATATCAAACCCGGCATTTCAACAACTGAATCCTTGTGCCGCTTTTGGCGAAACGAGTTATTTCGTGATTTGGCAGGATGGACGCAATGGCAGTTATGACATTTATGGGACTCGAGTGACTCAAACCGGAATCATATTAGACCCAAATGGTATTCCCATTTCTACTACTACCGGTGACCAATGTTCTCCTTCTATAGCATTTGATGGGACTAATTATTTGGTCGTATGGCAAGATTATCGAAGTGGTTATAGCGGAGATATTTATGGCACGAGGATATCTCAGGATGGTTTGGTTCTTGAACCAGATGGAATTAGAATTGCCTGGGGTATAGATGAGCAAATGTTACCAGCGGTCGCCTTTGATGGAATAAATTATTTAGTAGTCTGGCAGGTTTATGGTGATACCAATACGGTCTTAAATATTTGGGGTGCCAGGATAAGTCTTTCTGGTTCGGTTCTTGACCCGGTTGGATTTATAATATCGAATGTGCCGGGTAATCAAAAATACCCCTCGCTTAGTTTTGATAGCACAAATTATCTGGTTGTATGGGAAGATTATCGGAATGGGTCTAATGCTGATATTTACGGTGCAAGGGTTACACCATCCCGTGTTGTCCTTGACCCAGCTGGCATTGCCATAACAACGACAATAAATGAACAGAAGTTGCCGTCAATTGCTTTTGATGGTTCAAACTATCTTGTTGTGTGGACAGGCGAAGACAGTGGTTATTATAGCATTTATGGGGCTAAGGTAAGTCCTTCTGGTACATTAGTTGATTCTTTTCTGGTCTCAACTCAAGATGGAAATCAGAATTCACCAGCACTGGCTCGTGGTTCAGGAAATCAGGTCTTAATCACTTATTCGGGATGGATTGGTGAATATCAAGGCAAAGTTTATAATACATACCATATCTGGGGTAAATTCTATCCGTTTGTTGGGATTGAAGAGGAACGCTCTATGCTAAACGCTGAACACTTATTGTCAGAAATCTATCCGAATCCGGCGAAGACCGTGATTCGTATCCGTTATCCGCGGTCCGATAAAGGTAGCCGCAGGCTTCAGCCTGCGATTAAAATCTTTGATGTTTCTGGAAAGTTGATAAGAGAGATTGCTTCTCCGCCTAAGGCGGATCGCAATGACAAAAGAATAGAAATATCTCTAAAAGGAATAAATCCAGGTATCTATTTCTTACAAATTGGAACAGTCGAATCGACCCTTCGTCGAGGAGACCCGACTCGGGAAGTTAAAAAATTTCTGGTAGTCAAATAGGAAGGCGACTCAGGGGTAACCCCAACGTCACCAACATCTTGTCTTATGGGTCGGAGAGGCTTCCAAGCCTCTATTCTTTTAGGTCAGGACTGGGGCAAATCGCCCCGGTTTCTCAGGAAGTCACCTCCTTCAAGCACCTCAGTGATGTTCGGGTATTTCGGTGCTCTTCAGTGTTTAATTTCATTAGTGACCGACCCCCAGGCTGCCCCCCGAAAAGACAGTGGCAAGTGGATAGTGCATTAAAAGGCAGTGACTAGGGGATAGTGTATAGTGGCTAGTGAAGAATGAAAAGAGAGGCGGAAGTTACCGGAAAAGTAGGGTAAAGGGGATAGTGGCGAATGAATAACATTATTAGCTATTGACACAATAGTTTTTTGGCTATTTTCAATTTATGAGCTTTGATACTCTGACGAAATTTAAATAGGAAGGAGGTGATAAATATGGGTGTGCGAGAAGCCAAGTACCGTCTTGAAAAATGGCGGATAAAAAAATATGAAAGCAAAGGGAAAAAATTGAGCCCGGAGACTGAAGCAAAAATGAGTAAAGTTTTCACCCAACAAGTTGCTCTGGAAACCACGATAAAAATGATTCTGGACAAAATCGGTGTTTCAACCACGATGTACGTTCCTTATCTTTCGGTTGGCATGGAAATTAACGGATTAACCCGACGCTATTCGGGTGATGAGTTAAACAAGCGAATCGAAAGCGTTATGGCAAAATGGCTGGGACGAAAATTAGATAAAACGATACTGGAAAAAATAAAAAAATGCGTGCTTGACCGAAAATTTTAGCCACAAAACCGCGCTTTTGATTTTAAGATGTTGATATGTGACTGCCCCCGAGTCTGCCCCCCAGGCTGCTTAGGGGTCTGCCCCCCAGTCTGCTCCCCAGTCTGTCTCCGAGTCTGCTCCGGAGGCTACTCCCGAGTCTACCCAGGAGGCTGCCCCCTAGGTGATACCCTCAACTAGCGACGAAAATACGATAAGCGATTGACGAAGGACGATTTAGAAGGAAATTTGGCTTGACTAAAAGTTTAGTTATAACTAAACTTATATGGGGTAATTTTATGTTTATTTTCACTAAAGAAATGGCAGATATTTTACTTCGGATAAGAGTGAAAGCCAATTTGACGCAAAGAGAAGTGGCATCGAGAGATAAGCGATTGACGAAAGAAGACTTAGAAGAAAATTTGGGGCGATTTTGAGTTGAAATATATTTCAACCTTAGTGAGAAAATATAATTAATGCAAAAAAGCAAGAGCTAAGAGACTGATTCGAAATCAAAAAACCCCAATTTTCCAAACAATACCGAATTTGGGTATTGGAATTTAGGTATTGTTTAAGATTATAATTCAATGAGATTAATAACGTAAACGAAATATTGGAAGTATTTAAATAGAAAATAATTAGTTGCGAAAAATATATCAATTCTTTTGAATTAAAGTTTTCCTTGACAAGAAAATAAAATTGACTATATATTAATAGATGGGCTTAATTATCGAATGGTTAATACTTAGGGGCTATATGGTTAATGTGGCGGTGATTATTAACCTGACTGTTTATAAATACATAAACAGAAATCAAGAGTTGGTGGATTCATGAAAATCTTTTGGTCGATTTTAGTTTTCCCCATTATTTTAATAATTCCTTTTAATGGCTGTGGTAAACTTAAACCACCGTATCTTTCCAGTCAGAATGTGCCGGTCGCCTTTAATCAAAATATTCCGGCTTATAATATGAACTCAGAAGCTTCGGAGGTTGGTATTTCCCTTGCCCGAAACATAGGTCTCGCTTCGGATTCAGGTTTAGACTTCTATAATCTACCAATTTGGTATCGAAAGAATTTTTTAGATTATATAGATGTTGGATTTCGCAGTATCATAATTCCCCAACTTCTTTATATGTGTTATGGTCCGGAATTAATAATTGGCAAAAGACCGATTAAATTTACCGTCGGATTTTATCCATTCTCAATAGACTTATTGGATACCTTAGCATATAAGTGGATAAGAACAGGAGGGTATACCAGTGTACGATTCAAAGCTTTATGGTTAAACATTGGAATTTACAATTGGTGGCAAACGAATTTACTTTTCGGGGCTGGACCAGAACATTTCAATGTCTACGGTGGTATCAGGACCAGTCCTTTAGCAATTGGTCCTTTATTTGGTCTAAATTTTAGGTTAGAGGACGAATGGGCATTACGCTCAGAAGGTGCGTTTCTCTTTAAACCGCCTTGGCACGACCAGGAAGTATTAGTTAAGGGTTCAAGCTTTTCATTAGGTATTTCTTTTGTCAAAACTTTTGGTGAATTTGAATACTAAAATTTTCGATTGGTAAGAAAAACAATTTGTGTTTGTTAAAATGAGTTTAACTAAACAATGGTTAATATCCGCCAATCATAGAATTAATTGGGGATTGCTAATTGAACTGAGTGTTAAGATATCTAAGCTAATATTAACTAACTCACCAAAACGAACCGAGGAGGTGGTTTAAGTGAAAATATCTTCTAAAGTAGGGTTAATTTCTATTTTCATAATCGTTATTTCTAATAGCTGTAATAAACAAACGATTTTACCGCCGCATGAATTACCATTTGCATTTAATCAAAATATTATGGTAGAGGATATGGAACCCAAAACTTCCGAAGCGGGTTTTTCTATAGCCGGGAACCAAGGAATAAATTCGAATTTGACTTTAAACTTGTTTAATTTTCCTTTTTGGTATCGAAAGAATGTCTTGAAGTATGTTGATTTCGGCGTAAGCGGGATTATAGCTCCGTTCGAGCCCTTTGTCTCCTTGGGTTCTGAACTGATAATTGGTAAGAAGCCAATCAAGATTGCAGCCGGGATTTATCCAATCTTGGTAACCACGCAAGATATGGAAGCAGTCATAATAATACGAAAACTAAGGAGGGTAATTATAAAGAGATGGATTGGGACTGGAATCGCCATTGGAGTATGTGATTGGTGGCAAACGAATTTACTTTTCGGGGCTGGACCAGAACATTTCAATGTCTACGGTGGTATCAGGACCAGTCCTTTGGCAATTGGTCCTTTGTTTGGACTAAATTTAAACTTTAAAGACGAATGGGCAATTCGCTCGGAAGGTGCACTTCTCTTAGCACCCCCCTGGGAAAATCAGGAAGTGGAAGTCAAAGGCACAATTTTTTCATTGGGTATTTCTTTGGTTAAAAAGTTTAACGAATTTGAAGAATAGAACAAATTTATCCGGCACTTTTTTATTGAATGAACTCAAAAGTTAATATTATTTTATTATCAGAATATCAGGAAAATGTCGTATAAAAAATTATTTGTTCTTGGTTTCACAATCATTGTTCTTAACGTGTTTATTAAACCGCCGGTTGGATTGGCTCACGATTTTCCCTTTGCTCTTCATCAGAATATTATAGTTGAAGATATGGAACCCAAAACTTCTGAGGCGGGTTTTTCGGTAGCTCGTCACCAAGACATAGCCAGGGATTCGAGCCTAACCTTATATAATTTACCCTTCTGGTACCGAAAGAATATTTCAAGATATATTGACCTTGGTTTATGCGGGACAATATCTCTGACTAATCCTATGGTCTCCTTGGGTTCTGAACTGATAATTGGTAAGAAGCCAATCAAGATTGCAGCCGGGATTTATCCAATCTTGTTAACCACGCAACATATGGAAGCAGCCATAGGAAGACTAAAGCTACCCGGGAAGCATAAGCCACTTATAAAATACAGATTTGCTGGGACGGGAATTGTCATTGGAATTTGGAATTGGTGGCAAATGAATTTAATTTTCGGCGGCGGGTCAAAACATCTTAATTTTTATGGCGGTGTTAGAACCAGTAAGCTGACAATCGGTCCTTTATCTGGAATAAGTTTTGATTTGAAAGATGAATGGACGGCTCGTTGCGAAGGGTCGGTTCTCTTTAAACCACCTTGGGAAGACCCGGAAGAAGTCAAGGGTACAAGTTTTTCATTAGGGCTTGCCATTGTTAAAACTTTTGGCGAATTCGAATACTAATATTATTCATAGATTAACGAATTATTGACAAAGCTGGATACTGAGTTATACTGAGAATAATGGTATCAAAGAGACCTATCCAGGGTTTGCGATACCGCCATTTTATATTCCAAGCCAAAATAAAAAACAAGGAGGAACAATGAAAAAATTATTACCCTTTTTAATCGTATTACTTCTTTTTTGCACCAGCACAACTTATTATAAAGGACCAAGTTTGCTGATAAAGCAAGCAGACTATCCAGAGAGCAATGCGCTTTATGTTTACGACTCGACCGAGATATTTTTAAAGCCCAATGCCTCTGGTAAAGCTATCTATCATAACTTTATCAAGATTTTTACTCCGACCGGCGCCGAAAAATTCGGCAGTGCGTCTTTTGGCTATATCACGCTGCGTGATACCATAGTCCTGAAAAAAGCAGTGGTGATAAAACCGGATGGAAAGATAATAAAGGTTAAAAAGGAAGATATTGAAGATATCCCGATGCCGGCTTGGCAGGGCTCGAAATTTTTAATTCCCAATCTGCGTATTATGAAGATAACCTTTCCTGAGCTTGAACAAGGCTGTGCAATCGAATATATGGTTGAACGAATAACTCGAAGTCCTTACCTCGATTCGGTTTTTGATTACTGGGATATTTTTGAAGCA
>Ga0224501_10003149_pt1 | contig 12968 bp, 13 predicted proteins | sample SF_Oct11_sed_USG_4_FD_169105 | JGI IMG/M metagenome (GOLD analysis project Ga0224501, IMG submission 169105) | Sediment microbial communities from San Francisco Bay, California, United States - SF_Oct11_sed_USGS_8_1 | ecosystem: Environmental > Aquatic > Marine > Sediment | place: USA... | reverse complement strand
GTTGTCCCCATTGACACAATTGCCGATGTTTTATTTTCAACATGAAATTCCACCAGGCGAGACAAGGCCTCAAAGTCAACGGAACCATCTACATGCATTGGGGTAACCAATGCCACCATACTGCCACGAAACATGTTTAAATCTCCAGAACTGAGGCGGAAATGGTACTTGTCTACGCGTATGTTTACAAGCTCATGCTATTATCTGTTATGCATAATATCCCGTCATGGGACTATCGTTTTCAATTTCATAGACAAGAAGACAGACATAATGAATGAATTACTCGTAATTACCGCGGTTGGAGAAGATCGACCCGGAATAGTTGATGAATTATCACAAATTCTTTTTGAAACCGACCTGAATATTGCGGACAGTCGAATGAGCATACTAGGAGGAGAATTTGCCATAATCCTGCTGGTATCCGGTAAGCCTGATGCCATTGAGCGAATACAGCAGCAACAAAGCCAGCTAGAAAATGCCCTCAAACTGAGCATTATTATCAAACCCACTAAAGCCAGGCATTCCAGTAGCGACAGGGTACCCTACACTATCAGGGTTGTTGGCATGGATAACCCCGGCATTGTTCATCGTCTTGCCCGTTTTCTGTCCCAGCACAATATCAATATTGAAGACCTGGAAACAGAAAGTTACCCGGCTCCTCATACCGGCACGCCCATGTTCTCAGTCTCCATGTCGGTTGAAATCCCAACTGAAGTCTCGATAGCAAAATTACGAGATGAATTTACCCAGCTTTGTGATGAACAAAATCTGGACGCCCAGTTTTCACCCATGGAATAAACCTTGATCCTGGAGATTTAATCATGCCCGATGTCAAAATTGGCAAAAAAGTACCTAACTTTAAATCCTCTGCAACCGGTGAACAAACCCTTCAGCTCAAAGAGCTTAAAGGCAAAAATGTAGTGATCTATTTTTACCCCAAAGACAATACACCTGGCTGCACTCAGGAAGGACATGACTTCAGGGATAACCACGCTAAATTCAAACGTGCGAAGACTATAATACTGGGTGTATCCAGAGATTCAGTAAAAACCCATGAAAATTTTAAAGCCAAACATAAATTTCCTTTTGAACTGTTATCAGATCCTGATGAAGAACTCTGCAAATTATTTGATGTTATTAAAATGAAAAATATGTATGGCAAAAATGTGCGCGGTATAGAACGAAGTACTTTTCTTATTGATAGTAAGGGGTATTTGAGGGAAGAATGGCGTAAAGTAAAAGTTAAGGATCACGTTGAAGAAGTTCTGGCCGCAGCCAGACAATACAAACCTGAATAACTACGCCATTCTTCCAATTAGTGTGCCTGCGGCACTATCTATTTACGTGTCATCTTTACACGCAAAAACGGCGTAAAGTAAAAGTTAAGGATCACGTTGAAGAAGTTCTGGCCGCAGCTAAACAATACAAGCCTGAATAAAGCTATTAGTCCGCAAATGAACGCGAATAAACGCAAATGGATTATAGTTGCTTCTTTTTCAAGGCTGGCCTACTAGTATGTTATTGAATGATTGAAACACTAACATTACCAGTAGAAGAGCTTATGGAAATATGTCTGTTAAATTTACAGGAGTTTGCATCCCTGAAAGCTTATATCAGGGATGCAAACGTGTTAAAAATAGTTAGAAGTATTCAGAATACACATTTATTTTCAGTCTTATAGGCTGTATTGATTATATCTATGTAAACTAAGTAAAAAAGAAATATTTTTATTCAGCCTTTTACTTTGCGTTTATTCGCGTTGCCTACATGGATGTAGGTAAGGGGCGTGAGCAGGAGCGGAAGCTTTCATTTGCGGAAATAATTAACGCTTTAAGAAGCCGCTACTTTATCTTTCACATGCTCACTCCTGTAATACAGGAATACAGCCAGGGCTATAAGTACCGCCTGTAATAACAGACCCTGCATGTTTGGATAAATACCCAACAAATCAACTCGAGGAAAATCAATCATACTCACAGGGATATAACCTGCTTCCTGTAATGCGGCCACACCCTTGCCTGCAAATATCACTGCCAGCACCAGCATTAATACTCCGGCCACAGAGAAGAACAATCGTAATGGCAGACGAATACTATATTTCATAATTAACCAGGCAATCACAGCCAGTACACCTGTAGCGGTTATAAAGCCGGCAAGCGCCATATTGTGGCCATTGGTATCCGTCTGCACCCATAATGCCTGGTAAAACAGAATTGTTTCAAAGGCTTCTCTATAGACAGCAATAAATGACAGACCTGCAAGCCCCCATAATGCACCCGAAGTTAAAATCCGGTTAACATTATGCTCAATAAATTTTTTCCATTGTTCGGCATGGGTTTTATCCTGCAACCAGTAACCAACATAAAATAAAACTGCAGTCGCCAGTAATGCGGCCATACCTTCGGTAAACTCACGTGAAGCACCACTAATATCAATCAAGGAAACAGATGCCCACCATGTCAGGAAGCCTGCTACCAGTGCACCCAACCAGCCAGCATGAATATATTTCAATCCATCTCTACGTTCAGTTTTCACCAGGAAAGCAGCCAGCGCGGCAACTAATAAAATTGCTTCCAGGCCTTCTCTCAATAATATAAAAAATGAACTCGCAAAAGCTGCGCCACCAGAAAGTGAACGACCACTCAAGCTTTCCTTTGCCTGCGCCAGTAACCCCTGAATCTGGTGTACATGCTTCTCAATAACACCATCAGATTTACGCGCCCTGATTTCTCCTCGAATTGACGTCATGGCATTTTCAATTTCCAGACGTAAATCACTATCGACTGCATTCAGACTCTGCTCAATTAATTCAAACCCTTCAAGATAGGCCTCAACAGAAAGTTTATAAGCTTTGTTAAAATCACCCTGACGATAAGCGGTTAATGCCTCATCCAGTTTCAAATGTGAAAAATCGAGGTGTGACTGTTTGGCGAATAAAATATCTGGACGGGTACGCAGGTAACTCATTAATGCAGCACCCTCAGTACCAAATTTTATCGCTGCTTCTCCGGGGGTAGTTACAGTAAAAGTACTCAGGTCCTGTAAATCAGACCGTATACCCTTTTTCAGTAAACCCTCACCTTCAGCAACCTGTTTACTATCCGTTGCCAGTTGCCCTACATAAAATGCCATAGCCCAACGCTCTTCATCAGAAAATTCATTAAAGGAACGCATTCCTGTATCAGCCACACCCTGAGTAATAGTGCTATACAGACCATACAGGGTACGCTGACTATAACGCTCATAATCATGAAAATCCGTTGGTGCCGGCTCCAAACTGACCCCGGCAATACCGTCACCGTAACCCTCAGCCCCATGACATGAAGCACAGTTCTCCGCGTATAACACCCTGGCATGCTCCAGATCCGGTTGTTTACGGGGAATGGCCATAATTTTCAGCCCATTAATAATGGTTAAACGCATCTCGGCGGTTAACTGACTGACTGATTTTGGTGATACTTTGTCTGTGATCATTCCTGCCAGTCGCTGACTATTTTTGGTAATTTCCTGCTTAACCTCACCTTCGGGCAATTGAGCAGTAAGCTGCTGAATTCCGAGAGAAAAATCTAGCATTTCAGTGTATTCAGCCTGGCTGATTATCTCACCATCTTTAATAGCTTCAGCATAATCCACACCCACATAGTCAATTAACTGCAGTAATTGTTGTGGATCCGCCTGTACAGGTTGGAAGAAAGAAATGACAGACAATGTCATCAACAGGAATAATCGTTTCATGAGTTGAGCAAATTCAGAATAAACTAAAAACAATCTAAATTATAATCATTCTCATTTGCATTGTAAACCGATGCGTAAATTAATCGTTTCTAATATTAATAAAAATCATAACCAGGAGTATCTGAGGCTTACCAGAAAGATGCTTATGGTCTTGCAGAACCTTATCTCAATCAGCTTGCAGACTATTAAAGTCAGCCTGACAATTCACTCACTGGCCATGCATTAATAACTGCCTGTATCAACGTTGCCAGCGGAATAGCAAAAAATACACCCCAGACACCCCAGAGCCCGCCGAATACCAGCACCGCAACAATGATTGCAGCCGGGTGCATATTAACGACTTCGGAAAACAGCAAAGGCACCAGCACATTACCATCAAGAAACTGAACAATGCCATAGACCAGTAACAGGTAGAAAAACTCAGATGACAGACCCCACTGGAAATAGGCTATCAAGGCTACCGGGATAGTGACTGCTACTGCACCGACATAGGGAATAATTACAGATAGACCCACCAGGAAACTTAACAGTGCTGCATAGTTTAATCCCATCAATTTCAGCGGTATGTAAGTAGCCAGGCCCACAATCACCACTTCCAGTAATTTACCCCTGATATAATTACCAATCTTTAAATCGACTTCACGCCAGACCACAGAAGCCAGTCCCTGCCTGCTGGGAAGAAATCGCATTAACCAGATAATGATTTTTTCCTTGTCTTTCAAGAAGAAAAAAACCAGCAATGGCACGACCACCATATAAACCAGCAGGGTAAAAACATTAACTGCGGAAGACAATGAAACAGAAACAACTTTCTGGCCAAAACTGGCAATTTCAGACTGGACGCTATGTAAAATGTCTTCAATCTGGGTTTGAGAAATAATGGGATACTGTTGCGGCAGGGTCATTAATTTTTCCTGCCCCTGGGCCAGCATACCGGGCATCTCAATAAAAAACTGGGTCAGCTGTTTGGAAAAAAGTGGCACAAGCCCGAGAAAAATAATCAGTACAAAAAATGAAAACAGAATAACAACCGTGACGACAGCAATTAAATGCGGCACTTTCATTGCCTGTAATTTTTTCACCAGGCCTTCAAGTACATACGCAATAACAATCGCTGCAATGACGGGTGTTAAAACTTCCCCGAGAAAATAGATAATGGCAAAGCCAACAATCAGGGATATAGCAAGAATGACCGCCTGGGGATCAGAAAAATGACGGGTATACCAGGTCTTTAATACATCAATCATTCTTCACCTTCGATTAACTGACGATATTTTTCATTAAACATATGTTCCAGTCCATCGATAACCTCACTGGCGGTTTTACCAGAAACCACATGCTGCATCATAAAATTCGATGTTTCATGTAATACCGAGGCACGCTTGACCATGGGATAAGTTTGATTGAGTCGTTTAATCGCCGCGACCACTGATTCTTCTTCGGGTCGGGGAATATCCAGTGGTTCAGTAATTTCCGGCTCAGGTTCAGGTGCACGGGAAAGAAGGAACTCAGCAAAATCAAACAGTGCCTGCTGATCATGTTCTGGCAACCGCTCGAATATAGCTACCAGGTTCTTGGCTGACGCTTTCATAAATAACTAACTGGGATGACTCTCACAATACTGCTTGGCAAAAGCTAACAGTTCTTCCATCGCACGCGCCTTGAATTTGTGTCTTTGATGTACAAAGGAAAAAGGCCTTTCGAGTGGAGGGTCCATTGGCACAGCCGCCAGGGAGGCCAGTTTCAACTCCTTAACCACGGTTGAATGCGACATAATTGAAATTCCCATACCAGCTTCTACTGCACCTTTGATTGCTTCAGGACTGCCAAGTTCCAGGCAAATCTTTAATTCTTCACCGGCGACATGCTCTTGCAGATACTCGGTAATCACTTCCCGGGTACCCGAACCTTCTTCTCGACAGATAAATGCATAAGGCACCAGCTGCTGAGGCGTTACCTTATCCAGCCCTGCCAGCGGGTGGTTTGGTGGCATAATCGCCACTAACTGGTCGGTACGACAGACATCCACCTGTAAATTCTTGTTACTGACCGAAGCTTCCACAATACCCAGGTCAATGATGTTATTTTCCACCATGGAAACAATACCTTCGGTATTGGACACCTTAAGACGTATATTCACATCGGGATTCTGCGACTTAAAATCACCCAGCAGGAAAGGCAGCATATATTCAGCGATCGTGGTACTTGCACCCAGGGTCACAATACCACTCACATCCCCTGTCATCTCACGAATGGCATTTTCCATTTCATCATAGAGTTCAAAAATCCGGTCTGAAAAGGTATAAACACGTTGACCAGCTTCGGTCAGGCTGACACGATTATGGGTACGGTCAAATAACCGGGTATTGAAATGCTCTTCCAGCTGCCTGATCTGGAAGGTTACCGCCGGCTGGGTCATATGCAGGGCATCAGCTGCCTTGGTGAAATTCAGTAGTCTGGCCACCGTATGGAATACTTTTAGTCGTCTGTCTGCCATAACATTTTCTTATGATTAACCGGAAACCGCTAATAGTAACAAGTATCAGAGCCTTATGAAAATACTCATAAGGCATTTAATTTCATTATTTATTAAATTTATGCTTTTTCTGCTTTTGAAATGTCTATTCCCTTACAAAAATCAGAATAATCCCATCATGTTCTATAATCACAGGTTCAATTTTAAGATAATCAGTCCTAAACTAGGTCTCAGATAGCCAGCAGGAAGTGAACGCCTATGATACAAAAACATTTTATTCTGATTAGCCTGATCGTATTATTCCCCTCGACTGCATTCACGGGTATTTATAAATGGACTGACGCCGATGGCAAAGTTCATTACAGTCAGCAGAAACCAGCAGATTCCCAGACCGAGAAGCTCAGCGTGTCTGGTGGCCACAAACCGGGTTATGCCCAGGAAGACCCTGATCCGGCAGCTAAAAAAACCGGTGATGAAACCGGACAGACAACTGAAAATACTGAACAGGCACCAACTCAAACCACCCAGGAAGAGCCAGCGCCCCCTAAAAAATCAAAATCTGCCTGTAAAGCAGCTAAAAAAAATCTGCAGCAGATACAATCAACTGGTCGTGTTAGAAAACGTAACAGTAATGGCGATATCATCTACCTGTCAGATAAACAGAAACAGGCTGAAATTAAAAAAGCCAAACTGGTCATTAAGAAAAACTGCTAATTACAGGATCAGGCTATGCCTTTACTCAGCATCAAAACCAGTTGCAAAATTGACGACAAAACCAGTATCGCCCTGGCAGCTTCCAGACAGGCAGCCGAGCTACTGGGTAAACCCGAAAGTTATGTCATGGTGCTGATTGAAGACCAGCTAACACTGGTATTTGCCGGTAATGATCAACCCGCTGCCTACCTGGAATTAAAAAGCCTGGGATTACCCGAATCACAGACCGCTGAACTCTCAGCCGGTCTGTGTAATTTTATTCATCAACAACTATCCATTGATATAGAGCGTATCTATATTGAGTTCAGTAATGCAGAACGCCATATGTGGGGCTGGAAGGGTGCAACCTTTTAAACCTGTTAAAAATAGACAAGATATTTAAGATCGAAAGATTTATTTTCCAGCTGATCATATTTGATCAGCGCGTAATCCAGGCGTAGTGCATGATCTTTTTTCAGCTCAAACTGATACCCGGCTTTATATACATCACGGTTATTTTTTTCTCCAGTAACCCCGTTTAAAGTTTGTACTCCAAGCCACAGGCGACTGGTACTGAATGGCAGAATAAAACCCGCCTCTCCTCCCAGGTATCCACTATGATTTTTTTCAAAATAGCCACTGTGTTCCACTGACATACTGGCCAGTAAATAAAAAAGACTGTCACCCCAGGCAGCACTCAATCCCAGACCCGTATCCAGGTGCATGACATAAGCATCTATAACCGTATTAATTGACTGTTGCCTGACTGTCAGATCCAGTCGGGCCGATAATGGCCAGTGCCAGCGGCTAACAGCTGATAATGACTGCATATTAAATAAACTTAAACGCTCCAGTTGTAATTCTTCCTGTTCATCAAACCAGCGTAACCGGGTATCCAGTACCGACACCGCTGCACCTTTCACAAAGCCATCGGGTTTATCCAGCAGGTCATGAAACACCGGTCGAATCCCCAGCTCAACAAAGGACTGTTTATTTTCTTCGCCATAAGATACATGCCAGCGGGCAGTCCCATGTCCCTGGTCAGCACTAATGGCTTCAAACAGAAAAGTTGCCTGTTCTCCAAGATCAATACGACTCCTGGCAGATAACACCGCGGCATCACTGTCCTGCTGTTTAAATTCCCCTATCTCCTGGGTCAGCTCCAGTATCTGTGCCTGTTGCCGAAGCTGGAAATTGTCTAATTCAAAATCTACGGGCCTGTTGTCCAGCAGGTGAAAAACTTTATCCCGTGCCGGCTCACTTAGCTGAGCATACATCTGGGTAATTCGACTACTGATAGCGGGACGAAACTGTTTCTGCTGGACAAAACCTGCAGCCATAACAGCCCTGACCGTATCCACCGGTGCTGCATACAGTGGAAACTGATTATCATGAGTCATATTAGTACCGGGTCGCGCCACATCCAGCAAACTCAGTAATCGATAAGAACAGTTTTCACGTAAAAAATAATAATCGAACTGAACACTGCGAATTTCCCAGACATGACGAATCATCTGATCCACTTCAGCCTGGCTTAAGTTCAGCGAATATTCCCAGATATCCCGGTGTTCAATATCACCGTAGGACTGCACGGTTTCAAAATATGGCTGCACCGCGAACACACCGGTATAACCACCGGCCAGCCCCTTGAAGACATAGGCCAGTGCACCGTCATCGGGATCAGTACGGGCAGCATAACTCAGGGTGTAATTTAACAGCACGGGCTTATTTTTCTGATCAAGACGTAAAAAAGTATGGCCAAACATGGATGCGGGATTGCCAAGATACATAGCTGGAAAAACCAGCGTAACACCGGAAACCGCGAGCTTCTGTTTCCATTGCTCAAACTCGGTGCATGGCTGCGATGTTACATAAGAGGCTAAATTTAATTTTGCATCCAGCCAGTGCAAGCGCGCGGGAAAACGACAACGCGCCTGTTGATCAGCCAGCAGGGCTTTGAGTGTCGCCTTTAGTTCTGCTGCAGCATCCTCTGCGCCATTATCCGCCAGGAAAAAATCAGTATCATCGGCCTGGCTGTAGACACCGCCAAAGACATGCTCCTTGTAATGCAACAAACTCAACCAGCCGGGATCATTCGCCAGTTGCAGGTCACTGGCTTTCTGTATCAGTTCATCAGCCGCATCTTCACTGCTTATAGCGTACAGACTGGCGGGCAATAACAGCATTAACAGTACATAGAAATGCACCCACACCGGAACCGGTCGATTAAATAAGTTCATAGCCCCCCATTACGACATTGTGTAAAATGCCCAAACTTTTTTATTAAATACAAGACAAATCCATGCGTGTATCAAAATATCCTCTTTCGACCGTAAAAGAAACTCCCGCCGACGCAGAAATCATCAGTCATCAGCTCATGTTACGCGCTGGACTGATCCGCCGCCTGGGTTCCGGTCTGTATACCTGGATGCCCCTGGGCTTACGAGTATTACGCAAAGTGGAAGCCATTATCCGCGATGAAATGGATAAAACCGGCGCAATGGAAGTCCTGATGCCCGCGGTACAGCCTGCCGAACTCTGGCAGGAAACAGGACGCTGGGATATTTTCGGCCCGCAAATGCTAAAAATCAAAGACCGTCATGAACGGGATTTCTGTTTTGGTCCTACCCATGAAGAAATTATTACTGACCTGGCACGCAAGGAAATCAAAAGTTACAAACAGCTACCTCTGAATTATTACCAGATTCAGACCAAGTTCCGCGATGAAATCCGTCCCCGCTTCGGCATTATGCGTGCCCGTGAATTTTTAATGAAAGATGCCTATTCATTTCATATGGATCAAGATTCATTGCAACAGACCTACGATGATATGTACCAGGCCTACAGCGCCATCTTCAGTCGTATTGGCCTGGACTTTCGTGCCGTGCTGGCCGATACCGGTGCCATTGGAGGCAGCAACTCCCATGAATTTCATGTCCTCGCCGATTCCGGTGAAGATGCCATCGCCTTTTCCAGCGATAGCGACTATGCCGCCAATATAGAAAAAGCTGAAGCACTGGCTCCCCAGGGAAATCGCCCTGCAGCTGCTGCCGACATGAACACGGTTGACACCCCCCAACAGCACAGCATTGAAGAGGTCAGTCAATTTCTCAAGCTTGACGCCAGCCAGTGTCTGAAAACACTACTGGTGCAGGGTGAGGATGAAGACTCGGTCGTGGCACTGGTACTACGGGGCGATCACGAGCTCAATGAGATCAAGGCCGAGCACCTGCCGCAGGTAAAGTCACCATTGACCTTTGCCACTGAAGAACAGGTCAAAGCCGCTGCCGGCTGTGCCCCGGGATCAGTCGGCCCGGTTGGTCTCAAAATCACCGTCATTGCCGATCATACCGCGGCCCACACGGCAAACTTTACCTGTGGTGCTAATGAAAACAATAAACACTTACAGAACGTTAACTGGGGTCGTGACCTGCCAGAGCCCACCACGGCTGATCTGCGTAATGTCGTCACGGGTGACACCAGCCCTGATGGCAAGGGCACACTTTCCATTGTGCGCGGTATTGAAGTCGGCCATATTTTCCAGCTGGGTGATAAATACAGTAAAGCCATGAATGCCACCGTACTGGATGAAAATGGCGCTAACCAGGTCATGACTATGGGCTGTTATGGCATCGGCGTATCCCGCGTGGTTGCTGCCGCCATTGAACAGAACCACGATGACAACGGCATTATCTGGCCCCAGGCCATAGCACCCTTCGATATTGCATTGGCACCGATTAATATGCAGAAATCTGAACGCCTGAAAGCAGCTGCTGAAAAGCTCTATGCAAACCTGACCAACGCCGGTTTTGATGTGCTGTTCTTCGATGACAAGGAACGCCTTGGCTCCATGCTTGCCAATGCTGAACTGATCGGTATTCCCCATCGCCTGGTACTGGGTGAACGTGGCCTGGATGACAACAGCATTGAATACAAAGGCCGCCGTGATGAAGACAAACAGGATGTTCCATTAGATGGCATTATCGAACACCTGAAAAAATGCCTGGCCTGATATAAAACTCAGAAGATTTTCAGACTAAACTCTGGTCTATGAGTTTTTTATTTACATCCGTTACACAGTGGACACACGACCTTCTGTCGTTTCCTTACAAACAGGAATCGGGCATTGCTCTACCGTCATTCATACGCGGGCAAAAATCCAGTGTTAAATTTTTCTGCGGTTTATGTCTCTCCCTGTTACTAATTACCACCCAGTCCGTATCAGCCAGTAGTGCACAATCCGTCGACCAGGAACTGCGTAAACGCTTAAAGCAGGCTATCGAGCAAGCCGACAGTTTCAAAGACCGGTTCGATGCCGAAGTCTGGTTACTGGACATGTCCACCCGGCTACAAAAACGCATTGCCAGCAGCAAAGAGCGTCTGGATCTGTTAAAAGATATCCATCGTGAAGCCACCCGTGCACAACTATCACCCGAACTGGTGCTGGCTGTTATCGATATTGAAAGCCGCTTTGACCCCTATGCCATCTCACGCTCAGGCGCCCAGGGATTAATGCAGGTCATGCCCTTCTGGCTGGATGAAATTGGTCACCCCGATGACAACCTGATTGATATCAAAACCAATTTACGCATGGGCTGCACTATTCTCAAATATTATATCGACAAGGAGAAAGGCAACCTGCGCCGGGCACTGGCACGTTACAATGGCAGCCTGGGCTTACACTGGAAATACCCGGATAAAGTTTTTACGACCTTAAACATAAACTGGTTTAAAAAATGACGTTCTTTTAATTAACAAGCTTGCTGACCTCATTAGAAAAGCTACTTATCACTCCTGAAGAGTCAACTGCCTGGATAGCAAAATACCAGTTACCCGCTTCCACAGCTTCAATAGTATGAGTACAGCGCATCACTGGTACGTTGCATACTGCATCAAAATCAACCTGTTCACATGTAATTAATCCGGAACTTAAATCCAGTAATGACGTTACACTGTAATTGCCTGATGACTGCCCATAGTGAAGTTCATAATTTTGGATATCAGAATTAATGCAGGAATCATCAGAATTCTGCGTTGGTGCCTGCCATGATAAAACGACTGGTTGACCTACAGGTACAACCACTGTAGTTATAGATAAGTCCGCAGTTAATAATGATTCGTTACCTGCCGCATCATAGGCAGATACAGAATAAACATACATCTGACCTGCAGATAACCCGCTATCTATAAAAGAAAAAGAAGTTGTTGTTATATGGAAAACACCATCCCTGTATATTCTATAACCTGAAACTCCAACATTATCAGTTGATGCGGACCAGCCAAGAGTCACCTGACTGCTCGTAATATCTATTGTTGTCAAATTCACAGGCACTGATGGTGCTTCAGTATCGACGACCACAGGTACTGCTGGAGTAACCACATCAAGAACACCACTTCTTGATAAATTATTCTCGGCATCAAAAGCCTCTACTATATATTGATATCCTGTGCTTTCTGTCACAGAAGTATCCACATATGTATTCTGGATTTCTGTGCTTAACAAAACACCGTCTCTAAAAATCCTGTATCCTGAAACGCCAACATTATCTGTTGACACATCCCAGGTTATGTTAATTGCAGAAAATTCTGCAGGCACTAATAATCGCACATTTCCTGGCGCAGTCGGAGAAATAGCATCAACAGTATTATTCACATCTGTGTTTGATAGCGAATTATTAACTGTTTGTTCATTATTTGAATTTTGCCCGTCACCCGCTGTTCCAGGAGGCTCCTGATCAGTAGGGGCGGCACAGGCTGCCAGAGCCAGTATCAATATCAGACACAACAAATGAAATAATCTTTCCAGAAACATAATATACATACCTTAGAAACGTTTTACCTAATCACATTAAATAAACACTAAAAAAACCGGGGTTATCATTTATTGTTTTGATATAATTATTTTGCAACTAGAGTATGAATACCTACCAGATAAATAACTGTGCGCAATTTCAAACAAATAACCCTTTTGGGTGACACAACTAACAAATACAGGCAATCTGTGAAACAGTTGGCAGAATAGCAACCAAACAAACCAGTCCATGACTGATCATGAAATCACTCT
>Ga0224501_10003148_pt1 | contig 12969 bp, 15 predicted proteins | sample SF_Oct11_sed_USG_4_FD_169105 | JGI IMG/M metagenome (GOLD analysis project Ga0224501, IMG submission 169105) | Sediment microbial communities from San Francisco Bay, California, United States - SF_Oct11_sed_USGS_8_1 | ecosystem: Environmental > Aquatic > Marine > Sediment | place: USA... | reverse complement strand
GATGCTTTCATCTTCGATGCTGCCAAGAGAGATAAAACCCTTAAGTCCTGTATTGCAGAGTTATTGGCTTGAAATACATACCGTTATTGCCTTTCTCGGTAATGCTGCCTTTGCCCTTGCATGCGGGATAGGGATCATGTACCTTGTGCAGGAACACCATGTCAAATCCAGGCGGCCCGGAGGGCTCTTCGGGAGATTGCCAAGTCTTCAGACTCTTGACGAATTGAATTACCGATTGATAACCCTTGGGTTTCCCCTGCTTACCCTTGCAATAATCACAGGTGCGCTATGGGCAGAGAGCGCATGGGGAAGTTACTGGAACTGGGACACGAGAGAGGTCTGGTCGCTTATCACATGGTTTATCTATGCGATTGTGCTCCATGCCAGACTTGTGGCTGGGTGGAGAGGGAAACGGGCTGCACTATTGTCCATAATTGGCTTTCTCACAATTCTTATTGCCTTTTTTGGCATTAAATTACTCCAAAAAGGTCTCCATGTTTTCCTATGAAAGTCTTTGTAGCAGGACTCAATCATAAGACTGCTGATATTGAGGTCAGAGAGAAAGTGGCCTTTGACGGCTCTAAACTCGATGAGGGTCTCTTAGGGTTAAAAGAGCTCCCTGAGGTAGATGAGGCTATAATACTGTCTACCTGTAACAGGGTAGAGCTTTATTCGAACGTGACAGATACAGCAAAAGCATCTGAATCTATTAAGACATTTCTGTCAGAATTTCACAATGTGGACAGGGGATTACTCGATAATTCCCTCTATATTTATGATGATATAGATGCAGTGAGACATATCTTCAGGGTTGCATCAAGCCTTGACTCTATGGTCATTGGTGAACCTCAGATTCTCGGACAGTTGAAAGACGCCTTTGAAATGGCACTTAATAAAAAGACAACCGGCATCCTTCTGAACAGGCTGATAAAAAAGGCGATTTCCACTGCAAAGAGGGTGAGGACAGAGACGAGGATAGCTGAAAACGCTGTCTCCATAAGTTTTGCTGCAGTTGAACTCGCAAAACAGATCTTTACTAATCTCTCAGGAAAAGTGAGTATGCTTTTAGGTGCAGGAGAGATGGCTGAACTCGCAGCAAGGCATTTAATAAGCAATGGTGTGAAAGAAGTTATTGTCGCAAATAGGACCTATGAACGGGCGTGTGATCTTGCAAAGGACTTTAACGGGAGACCAGTAAAGTTTGACGCGTTTCTTCAGGAAATGGTACTCACCGATATTGTGATCTGCTCAACAGGCGCTTCACGCTATGTGCTCATGAAGGATCAGATGCAGAAGGTGATGAAAGAAAGGAAGCAACGGCCTGTTTTTATTATTGATATCTCTGTGCCAAGAAACATAGATCCTGAGATTAATGCTCTGGATAATGTGTATCTCTATGATATTGATGACCTTCAGGGCATTGTTGATACAAACATGTTTGAAAGGAAGAAAGAAGCAGAGAAGGCAGAAAAGATTATTGAAGAAGAGATCGAATCATTCCTCAAGTGGCAGTCTTCACTCGATTCTGTGCCAACTATTGTTGCCTTAAGAGATAAAGCAGAGGAGATTAAAAGAGAAGAACTCATAAAGCTTTTACATAAAATCCCTGAGCTCGGAGAAAAAGAGAAAGAGGCTATCGAGTATATGGCGACTGCAATTATCAATAAACTTATTCATCCACCGACAATAGCGTTGAAAGAAGATTCTGAAGACAGAGATATACTCATCGCAACAATAAAACGACTCTATGGGATTAATGGTGAAGAGAAAAGGTGATGGAGTTGCTATTTTAAGATGAAAAAAAATAAAGTCATCATTGGTACCCGGGGAAGCAAGCTTGCTTTGTGGCAGGCAGAATGGGTCAGGGCAGAGCTTGAGAAGACTAACCCGGAAATTGAGGTAAGGCTCAATAAGATAAAGACAACAGGAGATATGATTTTAAATGTGCCGCTTGCTCAAGTAGGTGGCAAAGGACTTTTTGTGAAAGAGATAGAGGAGGCAGTCATGAGAGGTGAGGTAGATCTCGCTGTCCATAGCATGAAGGATGTGCCGACTGATCTTCCTGAAAGATTGCATCTTGCTGCTATATGCAAGAGGGAAGACCCGAGAGATGCCTTCCTTTGTCAAATCCAAAATTCAAAATTTAAAATTCAAAAATTTAAGGAACTCCCTGAAGGTGCTCACATCGGGACAAGCAGTCTCAGACGCTCCTGTCAGCTTTTAAACATACGACCCGGACTGAAAATTACACAATTAAGAGGGAATCTTGATACAAGAGTAAGAAAACTTGATGAAGGACAGTTTGATGCGATCATCCTTGCTGTCGCAGGTATCAAAAGACTTGGATTACAAAACAGGATAACAGAGATATTGTCCCCTGAGCTCTGTCTCCCTGCAATAGGGCAGGGTGCGATAGGGATTGAATGCAGAAAAGACGATGAGTTCATAAATAATATAATTAAACCATTGAACCACAAAGAAACCTCAGTATGTGTGAGCGCAGAAAGGGCATTTCTCAAAAGGCTTGAGGGTGGGTGTCAGGTGCCAATCGCTGCTTATGCGAGAATAGGGCACAGAGCAAAGGGCACAGAGCAAAGGGCATATAGCAAAGACTCATTGCTTGTAATTGATGGTCTTGTGGGAAGTGTTACAGGTGATACAATTATAAGAGGACATCTGGAAGGAAGACTTGAAGAACCAGAAATAATCGGTACGAGGCTTGCTGAGGATTTACTTTCAAAGGGAGCGAGAGAAATCCTTGAAGAGATTTACCTGTTTTCTTGACTTACAGTTCAGGTAAGTCCTCCCTCACTTTCTATCTTTTCAAACTGCTCTCTTTTTTCCTTACAATCTATACAATAAATCGCATAAGGAAGGATTTTTAGCCTCTCTGCACTTATATCCCCACCACAATCCTCACATTTACCATAGGTGCCCTCATCAAGTTTTCTGAGGGCTTCGTCTATCTTGAAAAGGTTTTCTCTATGGGTGCCCAGCTGTTGAAGACTGATATCTTCTGAGAGATCTACAACTGACCAGTCTCCGTTATCGAGGGCGGTATCTACAAGCTGTCTTGTCTCACCTTTTATATACTTGGATATTTCTTCCTTTGCCTCTTTTAAGATCTCATTTCTTTTCGCAATAAGCATCTTTCTCAGGGATGCCTTTTTTATCTCCTCTGACTCTCTTGGTTTGATTTTGATAGTCCTTTTTTTCTGAGTTATTTTTATCTTAGTTTTCTGAGGAGTCTTTGCTCCCGTAGTTTTCCGGGAAGTTTTTTTGGAAACAATTTTTTTAGTCTTCTTCGCAGGTTTTTTTATCTTTTTCTTTTTAGTGTCTTTTGAAACTTTTTTTACGGTTATCTTAACTGGTTTTTTAATCTTTTTCTTCGCAGGTTTCTTTGTTGCCATTACTGCTCCTCCTGCTTTTCACCTTCCTGTGATTTTTCTTCCCCTTCCTTGTAGACCTCGATGATGCTTCTCACATTTATCCCTGCTGCCTGGAGAGCCTTTTTAATATCTATCAGCTTTGCATCTGTTACCTTCACCATGAAGTTGCGGTTTATCACCTTACACCTCCATTATTTCTCTTTCTTTGTTCCTTAGAATTTCATCCGTTTTCGTAATATAAGAATCGGTAATCTTCTGAATCTCTTCCTGTGACCTCTTGACATCATCTTCGCTGAGGTGTTTCTCTTTTTCAAGTTTTTTGAGTTCTTCGTTTATATCTCTCCTGATATTCCTTATTGCTACTCTATATTCTTCTGCTTTTTTCTTTACTATCTTCACAAGCTGTTTCCTTCTCTCCTCTGTAAGTGGAGGGATATTTATTCTGATGAGCTTCCCGTCATTTACAGGCGTAATGCCAAGGTCTGATTTCATGATTGCCTTTTCAATGTCGGGAATGATTTTTGGGTCCCAGGGCTGTATGGCGATCTGACGGCTATCAGGAATGCTCAGGCTTGAAAGCTCTTGAAGCGGGGTGTGTGTATCGTAATAGTTTACCGTTATCCCATCGAGGAGTGCGAGAGAAGCCCGTCCTGTTCTGACAGAAGCGAACTCTTTTTTCAGTGCCTCGATGGCACTGCTCATTCGGTCATTAACTTTTCTTTTTAACTCTTGATCCATTGTTCCCCTTCACAAGAGTTCCTATTTTTTTGCCCTCGATAATCTTTCTTATATTGCCTTTTCCCCTCAGGTTAAATACCAGGATAGGGAGGTTGTTTTCCATACATAGTGTGATTGCGGTCGAGTCCATCACATTGAGGCCCCTGTTGAGCATATCGATATAAGTGACTGCACTATATTTTTTTGCTAAGGGATTTTTTACAGGGTCTGATGAATATATGCCATCAACCTTTGTTGCCTTGAGTATCACATCTGCACCAATCTCTATGGCCCTCAGAGCTGCAGCAGTATCGGTGGTAAAATATGGGTTACCTGTGCCTGCAGCGAAGATGACTGCTCTTCCCTTTTCAAGATGACGTATTGCCTTGCGCCTTATATATGGTTCTGCAAGTTCCTTCATCTCTATTGCGGACTGAACCCTTGTAGGCACTCCATGTTTCTCAAGAGAGTGTTGAAGTGCAAGGGCATTGATCGTTGTTGCGAGCATCCCCATATAATCCGCAGATGCCCTTTCAATTCCTTCTGCGCTTGCCTCTGCTCCTCTAAAGATGTTTCCTCCACCTATGACTATTGCAACTTCAACCCCTTTCGATAGAGCACTCTTTATCTCCTTAGACATGTAATCAACGGTAGATGAGTCAATTCCATATTTTTTATCTCCCATCATGGCTTCGCCACTTATCTTAAGGAGTATCCTTTTATATTTCAAGCCTTTCACCTTTACGTTGTCTCTCCAAGCTGAAACCTGACGAATCGTTTTATGACAATGTTTTCACCTAATTTTGTAATCTTCTCAGTGACGATGTCATTAATCCTCTTTTTTTGTTCAGGGTCTTTAATAAAGATCTGTTCAATAAGGCAGGTGTCTGTATAAAATTTCTCGAGCTTCCCCTCTATAATTTTATCAACAACATGTGGCGGCTTGTCTATAACCTGCGCTCTGTATATTTCTTTTTCTCGCTCTATGATATCCTGTGGCACCTTATCTCTTGACAAGTAAAAAGGAGTTGCAGCAGCGATATGCATGGCGATATCCTTCACAAGTTCTTTAAAATCATCTGTTCTTGCCACAAAGTCTGTCTCGCAGTTGACCTCAACCATTGTCCCGATCTTCCCCATATGTATATATGAGCCGATGAGTCCTTCTGAAGCTATTCTCCCTACCTTTTTTGATGCGGATGCAAGGCCTCTCTGCCTGAGCAAATCTAGGGCTTTTTCAAAATCTCCATTACTGTCAGTAAGTGCTTTTTTGCATTCCATCATGCCCGCGCCTGTCTTTTCCCTGAGGTCCTTTACTAGTTCTGATGAGATTGTTGTCATTCTGCTCCCTCTGCTTCTTCCTGCTGTATTTTTTCCGCTACCTCACGTTTTTCAGCCTCTTCTTCCGCATTCTTTGAAAGGGTCTCTTTGCCTTCAAGTACCGCGTCTGCCATTTTCGAGGTAATAAGTCTAATGGCTCTTATTGCGTCGTCATTGCCAGGGATTACGTAATCCACCTCGTCAGGGTCACAGTTTGTATCTACTATCGCAACTATCGGCACAGAGAGTTTTCTTGCTTCAGCTACTGCGATTCTTTCTTTCTTGGGGTCTACGACAAACAAGGCCCCTGGAAGGCTCGGAATATCTTTAATACCTGATAGATTTTTTTCTAATTTATTCCTTTCCTTTTCAAGGCTGGTAACTTCTTTTTTGGGAAGCAAATCCAAAATACCATCTGCTTTCATAGAATCAATCTTTTTCAGCCTTTCGATGCTCTTTTTTATGGTCGAAAAGTTTGTGAGCATACCGCCGAGCCATCGCTGGTTTACATAGAAAGCGCTAGCCCTTACTGATTCTTCCTGAATGGAATCCTGTGCCTGTTTTTTTGTACCCACAAAAAGAACAGGCATCCCTGTTAATGCTACCCCTCGTATAAAGTTATGGGCATCTTCAAGTCCTTTTAATGTCTTCTGGAGGTCAATGATGTAGATACCATTTCTTTCTCCAAAAATATATTTCTTCATCTTGGGATGCCACCTTTTTACCTGATGGCCAAAATGTACGCCAGCCTCCAGAAGTTCCTTAATTGTTGCAACCATATCCTTTCAATCCTCCCTTTCTTCAAGCTCGTTTTTTATTCTGTTTCCTGACCGCTCACCCGTCGTATTAAAACGACACAGAAACTCCAATAGAGCTTCTTAACTGGGTAGAGCCTAAAGGTCTCAAAGACTAACATAAAAATATCTTTTTTTGCAAGGGAATGGAGGGTTAAAGAACGGAAGGATAGAGTAATTTGACTCCCTGCTGTAGATTCTGGCATGCTAATAATATTATGAAAAGAAATGTCATTTTTGTCCTCGCAGGCGTTATCTTATCGTGCTGTATCTATGTAATAGTAGAGCTATTGACCCCGGTTCCTGGTATCAGTAAAAAAATAGAGATTCAAATACCAAAGGGCGCTACGTTCAGACAGGCAATTGAAATTTTCTCAAAGGAAAAACTTATACGAGATAAAAACCTCCTCCTTTTTGTTGGGAGAGTAAGTGGTCTGGATAGAAAGATAAGGACTGGATACTATTCTATCTATGAGTCAATAAGTCCACTCGACATTTTCAAAATGCTGAAGAAAGGACAGATAATAGAATATGAGGTCACCATAGTTGAAGGAGACTCGCTCAGAGAGATTGCAGAGAAACTTTCAGAAAAAGGCATTATGAGTAAAGATGATTTCGTGATCCTTTCATCAGATGAAGACTTTCTTGCTTCATATACTATTGATGCCCCGACATTTGAAGGGTATCTCTTTCCTGATACGTATAAAATCCCTAAGGGCATGGACCCTGAAGATGTGGTTGGTACGATGATCAACAAGATGCGTGAACAATATGCGGGCAAACTGAGGACAAGGACAGCGGAACTTGGTTTATCAGAGAGAGAGGTGCTCACTCTTGCATCGATTATTGAGAAGGAGGCAAAAACAGATGAAGAGAGGCCATTAATCTCTGCTGTGTACCATAACAGGCTTAGAAAAGGGATTCTGCTCCAGGCAGATCCAACCTCTATTTACGGGATAAAAAGTTCCAGAGAAAAAATAACGTTGAAAGACTTACAACGAAGAACTCCCTATAACACGTATGTTATTAAAGGGCTTCCACCCGGACCTATTGCATCGCCGGGTATTAAATCAATTAGTGCAGCAGTTTATCCTGCAGATGTTCCGTATATTTATTTTGTGTCAAATGATGACGGCACACACAGGTTCTCGGTGACACGGGAAGAACATATAGCTGCGGTGAAATCCTACAGAGAGAAGAAACAGGCGAATAAAGAGAAGGCTAAGGAAGGCAAAAACGAAGATGGAAGCTTATAGAAGAACCCGGACAATTTATGTAGGTCATGTACCTGTTGGAGGAGGACATCCGATCGTTGTCCAGTCCATGACCAAAACAGATACAAGGAATGTGAAATCAACAGTGAACCAGATCAAGTCCCTCGAAGTTGAAGGGTGCGAAATAGTTAGGCTTGCAGTGCCTGATACAGATTCAGCAAAAGCTCTTGGAAAGATTAAGAAATCAGTTCATATACCTTTGATAGCTGACGTTCACTTTGACTGGAGGCTCGCCCTTAAATCAATAGAACAAGGCATTGATGGTCTGAGGATAAACCCGGGGAATATAGGTGCGAAATGGAAAGTAAAAGAGGTTGTTGCTGCTGCACATGACAAGGGGATTCCTATACGAATTGGAGTAAACGCAGGATCTCTTGAGAGAGAATTATTGAAAAAATATGGAGATTCAAAACCAGAGGCCCTTGTCGAAAGCGCAGGAAAACATATTCAGATACTTGAGGAACTTCATTTTACCAACATCAAAGTGTCGCTGAAGGCATCAGAGGTACTGAAAACAGTTGGGGCATACAGGTTATTCTCTGAAAAGTATGACTATCCCCTTCATATAGGAATATCAGAGGCTGGTCCTCCATCCACAGGGATAATAAAGAGCTCTGTAGGACTTGGAATATTACTTTCAGAAGGGATAGGAGACACCATAAGAGTATCCCTTACGGCTGAACCGGAGGAAGAGGTTCGTGTTGCCTATGAGATACTTAAATCCCTTGGTCTAAGAAAGAAAGGTGTGGATATCATATCCTGTCCCACATGCGGAAGGTGCAGGATTGATCTGAGGAGACTTGCAACAGAGGTTGAATCAAGACTCAGGAATATTGATAAACAAATAAAAATTGCGGTTATGGGGTGTGTGGTCAATGGACCTGGAGAAGCAAGAGAAGCTGATTTCGGGATAGCCGGCGGAAAAGGCAGAGGGATTCTGTTTAAAAAAGGTAAGGTAGTGAGGCAAATAAAAGAGAGTGAGTTTCTTGAAGCGCTTCTTAAAGAGATAGAGGAGTGATAATTTATTGATCACAAGTCTGTGTTTGACAAAAGTATCCGTCTTTAGATAGTTTATATTGAGTGTGAGCTTGTTCATATAAACTTCAAGCATTTTAACAAATCTAATTCTAATAATATAGCAGGGTTGGAATATGGAAATGATGCGAGTACCACGTATTATGCATAATACATCCGTGAAATTCTGTATGACAGGGCAGACTGTTGGTTTTGTGCCGACAATGGGTGCCCTTCATGAAGGACATATCAGTCTGGTCAGAAGGTCGAAACAGGAGAATGATGTCACGGTAGTAAGTATCTTTGTGAATCCGACCCAGTTCGGGCCATCAGAAGACTTCGAGAGGTATCCGAGGGATATCGAAGGTGATACTGAAAAGCTGAAAAAAGAAGAGGTTGATATAATTTTCGTGCCTGAAATATCCTCAATATATCCTGAAGGGTTTTTGACGAATGTAAAGGTAAAAAAGATTTCAGAGAAGCTCTGTGGCGCATTCAGGCCAGGCCATTTCAGTGGAGTAGCAACAGTGGTCACAAAACTTTTAAATATTGTAAAACCAACACGGGCATATTTTGGTCTAAAGGATTTTCAGCAATATGTGATTATCAGGAAACTTGTAAAAGACCTCAACATGGAGGTTGAAATAGTCGGGTGTCCAATAGTACGTGAACAGGATGGCCTTGCCATGAGTTCAAGGAACGCATATCTTGATAAATCACAAAGAGAAGCAGCTCCAGTCGTCAATAGATGTCTTACCGAAGCCTCTGAGCTCATAAAGTCTGGTATAATAAATGTTTATTATATTAAGGAGTTTATGCACGAGAAACTCCTTAAAGAACCTGCGGTCTCGGTAATTGATTATGCAGGAGTATATGACCCTGATACACTTGATGAGCTTTCTGAGATAAAGGGAGATACGCTGATTGCAGTGGCGGTGAGGATCGGGGAGACGAGGCTCATCGATAATATGCTGGTAGAAAGCAGAGAAAACCCTGATCCGGATTCAGGAAATCTCAAAAATAAAGTTTCTAAAAAAAAGGAAATATAAATGCTTCAAAGAGTTCATATACAGATACTGGACAATCCAATGGAAAATGTTCTTCTTAATGCTGAGGAGTTCGAAAACCCTGTAACAAACAGGGCACTTGCAGAGAATCTCAGAAAAGAGCTGAATTATTTTTACCCATCTGTTGTATTTGTAGAGTATATTGACCTGTTCATGGACGGTGAGGAAGATTTTGATGATATAAGGGAACTTTTAAGTCTTGGTGCGATAACCACCCCTGTTGTGTTGATAAACGGGGTGCTCAAAATACATGGTGGCATCTCAACATCAGTAATAAAGAAAGAGGTTGAAAGACTGATTTCTTCGGGGCCGGTACATTAAAACTTCCTTCCTATTTTCCTAAGTTCTTACTTCTTAATATCAATTGTTTTACTTTCGGGAAAAGCCTCAGATGGGTGTGCGGCAGAAAGAGCGCAGACATATATTCGTCCATAAAGCCTCTGGATACTGAAAGTTCTATGTAAGTCATCTTTGACGCAATGATCCCTGACTCTCTTCGGAGATCCTTAGAGAGAAGACATAAGTATGCACCTGAAATTGAGGCGTTCCCGAGAATTGTGAATTTGTTTTTTGGCAGTTCAGGGAACATTCCCAAGATAATGGCTTTGTCAATATCAAGATAGTTACCGAATCCTCCTGCAATATAAACCTTTTCTATTGCATCCAGGCCAAATCCAACCTCTTTTAAAAGAACAGACACTCCAGCATACATTGCAGCCTTTGCCCTTATAATGTTCTCAATATCAACTTCTGTAAGAACAATCTCATTTCCGTCTCTGCTGAAAATCAGAAACTCACGACCATCTACACTGTCCCTTATTCTGCCAGTCTTAGTATTTCTCACAAACTTACCTTTTCTGTCTATTATCCCTGCCAGAAACATCTCGGAGATAGCGTCTATCATGCCTGAGCCACAAATGCCCATGGGTTCTCCATCTCCGATGACTTTAAATACAGGCTCAAATGTCCTGTGGTCAATCTTAATAGACTCTATTGCTCCTTCTGTTGCCCTCATGCCGTGTCTTATCCCACTTCCCTCAAAACATGGGCCTGCAGAACATGCAGCAGCTACGAGCCATTCATTGTTACCAATTACAATCTCACCATTTGTGCCTATATCCATAAAGAGAGCTATTTCACTATTTCTGTGCATCTTTGAGGCAAGAACCCCTGCAACAATATCACCACCAACATAACTGGCAACACAGGGCACTGTATATAATGGAGCCCGAGGATTGAGCCTGAGTTTAGCGGTTTCCGCACTCCATCTGGGGAAATAGTTCAATGTCGGAATATACGGCTCCTCTCTGATAGAGGCAGGGTTAAGACCCCAGAATATATGGGACATGGTTGTATTGCCTGCTATAACAGCCGATTCGATGTCCTCACTATTTATTTTTTGTCTTTCCACTAACGGGACTAATAGATCATTTATGTCAGAAACCACACAGTCTCTAAGTTCATCAAGCCCTTCACTCTCTGTGGCGTGTATTATGCGTGTAATAACATCGTCTCCGTATTTTGTCTGTGAATTATATGTTGAGCCAACATCAATAAGCTGTCCATCTGTAAGGTTTACAAGATATATAACTACAGTAGTTGTCCCTATATCTACTGCAAGTCCATAGGAATTTTTGTTCATATCAGCAGGTGAGATAGAGATGATATCGTTGCTGCCAGTGTATCCAAGGGTTATTTTCCATCCTGCGTCTCTGATTATCTTTGACATAGCTGAAACAACTCTATGAGAAAACCTTATTCCTATTATGTCCTTTTCTTGAAGTGACCTTCTAATCCGCTCAAAGTCACCTATGTTGTCATTTATAGTAGGAGGAGGCAAATTCAATGTAATTCGTCTTACAATTGGATGTATCTCAACATTAAAAGAGTGCAGCAGTGCAATGAGATCTTTCGACTTTGATAGTGCAATTTTTTCTCCTACTACAAGCCTTGATTCTTTTGGTATATCTATGAGGATGTCTTTTTCTGGAAAGGTCTGGCATGCGAGCACAATACCAGTATCTATCTCACCTGGCCGGAGTATTCCTGTAGATTCAATCCTTGCTTTTCCCTTGATAAGTCTGACACGACATTTGCCGCATATCCCCTTTCCGCCACAGGAGGCAACAAGGTATACGCCATGTTTTTTTAATGCTTGTAATAGATTTTCTCCTTCGGAGATATCAAAGGTCTTTCCTGTAATTAACCCGATGTCCATTTTTATTTGCCTTTATTCTATCATAACAGGTAGATACTTAAAGCATAGCAAAATTTTTCATTACATCATTTACCACTACCGTTACATTTGATTTTCAGACTATGCGAATAGAAATCGAGTTCTTACTCGCACTGACATTTAAAAATATTTTTGCTATAATTGAGTAGTTATAACAGCATAAAGTAGAACAGTGTAAAAAATACAGAGAAAGGAGAAAGGAACAATGGCAACTAAAAAGACAGTTTCTAAACCCGCAGCAGGAAAAGTCAGCAAAAAGACAAAAGGAACCAAAAAAGGTGACAAATACACGTGCAGTGTATGTGGTATGGTTGTGTCAGTAGACAAAGTCTGTGGTTGTGTTGATGTGTGCGATTTGATCTGTTGCGGTAAACAGATGAAATCGAAAAAGTAATATATTCCAAACAGAAGGATACCCTGATAAGTTTCTCTAATTACGTCTCACGTTGTCTCTCATAAAGAAGGCAGATATAGTCTGGATAGAATTTTAGACCAGAAACTCTCAAAAAACATCCTCATTACAGGTCTTCCTGGTGTGGGGAAAACCACGCTCACTAAAAACCTCTCTGAAGAACTAAAAGATTTCCGTCCTGTTGGTTTTTACACTACAGAGATCAGAGAAAAAGGCATCAGAAAAGGATTTGAGCTCATAGGTCTTGATGGGAGGAAGGGGCTTCTTTCTCATGTCGACATAAAAAGTCCTCATAAGGTAGGAAAGTACAGAGTTGACGTTGAAGGCTTCGAAGCTTTTCTCGAATCCATTCCATTTTTCAATCCTGCAACCAGTCTCATTATTATTGATGAAATTGGGAAGATGGAATGTTTTTCCAGTAAATTCAAAAAACTCATAAAAGATATTCTGAATTCCGAGAAGGTGTTCATTGCAACTATTGCCCTCAAAGGTGATGGAATTATCAGAGAGATAAAGAGCAGAAATGATGTAAAGTCTTTTGAGATTACCCAAGGTAACAGAGACTCTCTATTGTTAAAGATTTCAGAAGAAGCGAAGATGGTATTGTTGGCTTGAATACTTGGTGGAGCTGATCGGGATCGAACCGACGACCTCTTGAATGCCATTCAAGCGCTCTCCCAACTGAGCTACAGCCCCAAGGTATTGTAAATTAACATTTTTAGTCTTACCTGTCAATGTTACCTATT
>Ga0224501_10003147_pt1 | contig 12970 bp, 14 predicted proteins | sample SF_Oct11_sed_USG_4_FD_169105 | JGI IMG/M metagenome (GOLD analysis project Ga0224501, IMG submission 169105) | Sediment microbial communities from San Francisco Bay, California, United States - SF_Oct11_sed_USGS_8_1 | ecosystem: Environmental > Aquatic > Marine > Sediment | place: USA... | reverse complement strand
ATGAAATTTCTTCGCTTACTAATAGGATTATAAACATTCGCAGTCGTTTTGGGACTAATTTTGGAAACATATCGGAGTAATCTGCAGAACGGTAAACAGTAGTCCGCGGAAAAGTTTTATTTGATTGGAGGAAGACAACTCCTACCGGGGACCGGATCGAACCATGGAAACTGATCGCACTTTCGGTTCGAACCAGTGCGCACGCCCCCCCCCCGGTTCGGACCGGCGCGAACCATGAAAAGCCAGTGATTATCCCCAGCTATCCCTTATTGACACAGCTAGTCCAGCATGTACTCCTGATATCGCACAATACTTAGTTGAAAATGTCAGTTTTATATGTGGATATTGCCGAACTTTCCACCGAAACTGTCAAGGGTTTGTAGGAGATCGCCCATTGATTGTCCAATTTGCGGCTCACAATCCTAAAGACTTTGCTGATGCCGTGGAGATGGTGCTACCTTATGCTGATGGTGTTGACTTGAACTGCGGCTGTCCTCAACGGTATGATCTATGATTGATTGACTGCTTGGTGGAGTTTTACAATTGATACTAGAAATGGTAAAAGTGAGCCAATCGGGTCAAAAGTAGAAAAAGAGAACAATTCCAGGTCATCAGGAGAAAAATCACTCATCAATTACTGCATATCCGTATGTCTATAACCAAAAATAGTGGAGCCGTCGTATCAAAGATCCTAAATCTACTGATATCACAATGGCAGTTAACACAAAACTGCTTATGTTTATTGATCGATGTAAGGGTCTCAATTGAAATAAAGAGTAAAGAAGCTATTTTAAGGGAGGAGCTATTCTACTGCATGAGAGCAAAGAAGGTCCCAGAAAAATATGTCGGAATTGTAAAGGATGTGTACACAAGCAGAAGAACAATAATGAGGAGTGTAGCTGGCAATAGTGCATCTATCGATGTGAAAGTTGGTGTACACCAGGGTTCGGCACTGAGCCCCTTCCTCTTTACCATCATGATGGATTGTCTCACAGCTCTGGAGTTCGGAAACCGTCGCCATGGCAGATGATGTTTGCTGATGGCGTAGTCCTCTGCCGTGATCGCAAAGAGGAGTTGAAAGCTGACCTGGAGGATTGGAGACAGGCCCTAGAATCAAAGGAGATGAAGGTGTCATGGTCTAAAACAGAATACCTCTGCTTGAATGGGACCCAGCATGACTGCATCAAGCTTGGGACAGACTTGATACCGCAGAGGAAGGAGTGTAAATACTTGGGCAGCACACTCTCGGCAAATGGTGAATCCAAAAATACTGAGATTCGAAAGAATCTGGGAGTGATGTCAGTCTCGGAAAGGCTCGGGGAGGTGCTTTCAAGGTGGTGCGGTGGAGAAGAGAAGGAAGTCATATCCTAAAGAGAGTCTTGAGAATGAAAATACCTGGGAAGAGAAAGCGAGGGTGACCCAAGAGGGGACTTAGTGATAACATCCGTGAAGATTTGGAGACAATGGGAGCGAGGAGGGAGGATACCCAGGACAGGGTGACATGGAGAACACTGGTGAAGTCGGCAGCGACCCCACACACTAGGAAAAGCTTGAATTTCAGAAGCGAAGAGGCTCAGACGTCTTTGCTATATGCTTGCTCTGAATCGAGCATTCAAACATCTGAGTATGCTTTACAGATGGGCCATGCAAGAGGGATATGGCGCATGCCTGATAGACAAACCAGAGTTCATCGCGGACATGGTCAGACAAGCTAATAACCGTGTCACGGTCTATCCATTTACTGTATCTGTGAAGATTCGTATCCATGAAGATATCAGGTATGTACATCTTTGTTGGCTATCTAATAGCCAGTACCCCACTAGGTCATTGGCTAATATAAGTGGCAGTCTTCACATCCTTGACAACAAACTTTTTGGAAACAATGTAGATTACTTACCTTTATCCACCCTGCTCCAATTGCCATTACCCATTATAGCTCCTCAGAGATTATTCATCCGGCTGCTCACACCTAGTCGTCTATACTCTTTCACACCTTCCTCTCCAATGGGTGGAGTGATGGTAGTGAATGGAGCACTAGACTTAGAATCAGAGGTTCCTGATTGGATTCTCTGTTTGAGCACCATTTTGTCACAATTCGCAATCTTCAGATTCGGATTAGGACACCCAATAAAAAAGAGCCTAAATATAGACTTTTCTTCTCTACGAAGAACACTGACCACCCTGGAAACAAGCCCTGGGGTTTAGCGTTTTGGGCCAGAAAATGATCTTATCTCAACATACCCCTTCTCGAGATAGCGCAGTGGTAGTGCCCTGGGCTTGCATTTGTTAGAACCGGGGTTTGAATCTCTGTTACAACGGACTTCCATGGCGAGCATGAGCTCATCACACAATCCTAATCTTAAGGCCTCACTATAAGATACAGAATTGATATTGACCACTCGTGGTGCGTCATGCTAAACGAACGGAAAAAGTACAAGCTAGTGTCCATAATCCAGCACCTTCAGTGAAAACATCATCAGAGAATGATAAATATACCCCTCTCTGTGTCTACAGGAGAACTGTAGACTTCTGTCGTCAGGTAGAGAGTGCAGGCGTCTCATTCCTCACCGTACACAGTCGAACCAAGAAGCAACGATGTGAACCGGTAAATCTGGAAGCGACCAAACTAATTAAGGACTCTCTCAGCATACCGGTAGTACACAATGGTGATGTCTGCTCTCTAGATGATGTGTTGCGAATCAGTGAAACTACTGGTGCTGATGGTGAGTGTTACCAGGTATACATGTGCATTCCCATTGGTTTCCCCAACACCAGCCTTGAAATCCCCTTAAAATCCTCTCATAGTTACCTTTAATGATTTTATGCGCAGGTGTTATGGCTGCTCGTGGTCTGTTGGAGAATCCGGCTATGTTTGCTGGTCACGAAGTGAATGAGAAGGTTGTCCAAGACTGGGTAAGTTCACACAGGCATGCTATAATTTGCTGCAAAGTTCTGTTATTTATGTCATCTCCCCTGTATACCATTTCTCCAATTGGTGCAAAATAACCATATATAGAGTTATTCTCTCTTAGAAAAACTCAAAGCGGCTTCATCAAACCCCTTAAACCAAACTTTTTGCTGCTAATCGACAGATGCCAGTTTCCTTTAAGGGAGATGTTGTAGCTCAGTGGTTAGAGCGCTCACCACTGGCGCTGCAGGTCCCCAGAATTTAAGGCAGCGTGTGCAATTCTCTGTGCTCACTCAGCAAGGAATGGGTACCCGACCCTCTTCAGAGCTGGGGAAGGAGAAGGCGATGAGGAAGAGTGGTGCGTCACCACAGTTACCTGTGCAAGCTGGCTCTTCCAACAGCTTTTTTCTCCATACAGTCAGTGGCTAATGACCTATACCCTTCAGTTGTTTTTTTTTCTGTTAACAGATAGATGCAGCTATGAGTGTAGGAACTCCGTTCCAATGCTTTCAGCATCATATTTACACTATGCTGGAGAACAATATGCCTAAAACTGAAAAGAGGATCTTTAAAACCCTACAGAGTGCACCAGCAGTGATAGACTATCTAGACAGGTATTATCAGTTATGACAACTGACCTGTCAACTAGTTTAATAGGAACTGCAATGCGAATCATGTAGGTCTCCTAAAAATGAATACTGTACATATAGTTGCGGTTTTAATTTGGGGTTCATCCTTATGATTGGATTGCTCTACCAGCCATAAGATTTCACTTTGACAGACCCTTTAACATTGTACTGTCTTAATGGGTGAGCGCATTTAGTCCTGAATGTTAGTGCGGATTGCTTCATTTTTCCGTATGGATCTGTTGTAGCCTGAAAAAAACATTCATTCGCTATTTATGGTATCAGACTAAGATAGTTATCAATGATGCAACTGAAAATGCCACATGTAGTTGTACATGTTAATTATATTTTTGAGTTGCTGGGGTGCATATATTCATGCCAAGTACCATAGACACGTGTGTATAAAAACCCATATGAGACAAGAGAGGATAACTCTAAACAGGTACATGTACATTTTGGATGGGAAGCTTTCTGTCTAGAGAATGATTCTTTATAATCTACTGAACTCATACCATTACGCGGGATGGGAAGCCGTGTTCATCTATACCGTCCATAATCCGTTTCGCTGTATGCATATGCGATTGGATTAGTCTGAAACAGGGGTATTTCAATAAGACACTTCTAATGACTTTGTCTTGAGGTCTTCATGGGTGATCTATCAAGCCAATGCAGTCTAATAGACGGTGACCGATTCTGAGCTGATTAAGACTAGAGGAAGGCATGTCAGAAGTACAAGAGTACAGTTACACAAAACACTTAGAAGTCCATCTCTATATTCCCATGGGTGTTTGAAAGTTTAAGATATTCAGATGTCTGTGACTCCTTCCAATGAAGCTCATTTACTGACTGCATGTTATTGCAGTGGGTGTCCATCAGTTTATCTTTTTACTTTACATTTTATATGCCGTAACAGCAATGGCAGGAAATTACTAAACAAGTTTGCAAAAATATCCAGTTTTATGAGTTGAGTATGGTGATGCCGTGTAGAAGCCATGCACCATTGAACATGACTCGATAAGTAAGATTAATGAGACCTCCTCCTTATTTATTACAACTACCACCAACTTTTCCGTGAGCGTGGGATTGCCAGAACTGCGCAAAATATGCAGATGCTTTCACAATTTGCAACAAACCCTTGTACCTTGCCAAATCTGTAATCACTAGATCGTTTTACTAACAGTGCCCAATTGCTAAAACGCAATTTAAATTGTGTATCTCGTATGACTAAAATAATGGGTAAAACATGGAACCGTACAACAGACTGAATTGCCAATCAAGACTTTCTTCTTTGATGTCCACAACGTCCCTCCAAATGTGTTGGCTGTCTGGATTACCATGTTCTGCTTCATACCAAGCATGCTTCCATTTCATCTGCTAGGCAGCTAATTATATTTAACTTTCTGAAGGCCCTGCTTTGACCCATTTATGATCGGTAAGGTGAGACAAGCAGAAAGTGCTCGCCATAAACAACCAACAAACAGAACCTTTAGTGATGGACCACAAGACTGCTGCAATATCTTTGTTCAGTCTTTGGTCTTGTGCTCTATTCTAATCAATGGTTTTGGCCGCGTCTTTGTGATGATTTAATTTTTGTCTTTTTTTCAACTATGGCATATACTGTTGTACTTTCGTACTAAGTATTTCACTAAGTAGCATTGCTTTGAAAACTCGTCATGGGACGATGATAAAATTTTGGGGCCATTGCAAAAAATCTAGCTCTTCACCTTTTTTCCATTGGGAGCTGCATAAAAAAGTCCCACATACCTCAGTCTATTTACTTGTATTACAGCGGATCTCCATGTACTTAGGTGAAAGTTTGTCTGCCACATCGGCTTCCAGGTTCTTTTTGAATATGGTTAAGTCCATTACAAGCTTGAGAGAAAATTCACCAGTAACTGGTGCATTGAGTGTTGTAATTAATGTAGCCAGTGATGGATGCTACATATGTAAACCCTTGGCGTGTTGGATTGTTGTCAAAGGCTAAATCACTCTTACTGTAGGAACCTGGAACATCAGGGGGCTCTCTGTGCAACACTTTTAATTTGTGCTGACAATTATGGCTCATTGACGACCTTTACAGAAGGGACACCATAGCATAATTACTCTTACGAGTGATAGCGTTTTAAGTCACAGAAGTAAACTCGTTAAATAATACCTGCAAACTCACTCATGAACTTTCTCAAACGGCTAGTTCAATCCTCTCTAGGGGTGGAAACAAAGGGGGTAATCAATAAATTGATGACAATTCTCAGATGATCTGAGGTTTTCTATCAGCTCACCCCTAGTGATTATTATTGATTTTCATATAAATTGTATGTTCATTCAAAATCTAAGGATTACTGCATCCCCTTTGTTTCATTAGTATAATACACCTCACTTTTTGACCTCAATTCAATTTCAATTCTGCGCTATAGCTTCCTTCAAGCCCACCCCTAGATAACTCCACTTGGATAAAGGATAGCTATTTTTAGCAGTAAGTGTATACTTCAGTTGCCCTGTCCAAAGGATTACTGACGCTATCACTCTCCCCTCCCTGGATCCACTGCTGTCCATAGCTGGTGTGTGACTGAAGCGGTGAGGTTCAGTCATACGATCAACTGGTCGCCGTAGGTATGGCAGGCCTCAAGGCAAAGTTTACCAAACATCTCAATGGAGATGGGGGAGAGGTGGTAAGTTAAAATTGATCAGCTGACTAGCTCCTTTGTACTTTCTTTGTATTTTGAATTTATGCAACCAGTTTGTTGTGTCAATGCCGCGTACAATGAGGGTCTTGTTGAATTTTGTTCCACTTGTCACTGCTCGAACCTGTCTCTTCATATGGTTCAGGAGCGCTGCTTCTATAGAAAGGAATTCTCGACATTTTGTTACAGGAATGTTTTGCCAGCCTAATGATTGGCGTCGCATCTATGCAAATTATAATTTGCCACATGTACATTCAAGATTGGTCCCGCCAGTCCCATTACAAGGTTATGTATGGTGATTGTTACTGGGTTCTTTTAGTACGTACAGCTTTTAGTCATCGACTAGTATATAATTCAGTTGTCTTTTCTCGGGTGTCAGCCATGAAGCCCGTAGTCATTTTAATCATGCAATGCACCTGACCAAATCAATACCCATACAATAACCATGTCAGTAACCGCTACGCTGTACAGGTATATGTCATGGCTACGCTATTGTATGTGTTTTTCACGTATTTGATACATGTATGAATAGGCCTGCATCTCTAAACTATTTGGTCAACCAATGCTCACATACAGTAGAGTAGAAACATGGTTTAGAAAGTTGGTTCATGAGTCATTCATGACCCTTTATGCACTCATCGTCTCACATAGCATGCTTTCTTACTAGGATTTAGTTTATTGGCTATCCAATTGAGAATAGCAAATCTAATGGAAACTTGTTTGAACTATGACAAACCATTGTTTCGTTCAGTATTGTTCGGGTTGGATAGCTTACAAATGCGGATTAGAATGCCCTGTTCACTAGCATAACCCTATAATACTACCTGTCAATGTGATGAGCAGAAACTAGAATCTAGAAAGCATTGCTCTTGGAGTCCGCCACATTTCCCAAATCATGCATTCACTCATGGGGAAAGAAGAAACACCCGTTGATTCAACAATGGAAGTGTATTTGGCGAATTACTGTTTCAATGAATGAACCAGCATAGCTTTACCAGTGGTAACGTGCTCGCCGCCGTTAAAACTAAAGACTTTAAATCCCGGTCATGACAGGCTCCCATCGTGAGTACGAGCCCATCACTCTAATCCTAGTTCAAAACAAAAAGAGAGCCTCGCTATGAGGAGGAGCATTGCTACTGACCCACTCATGGTGCCATGCTGAACTGTAACTGGGGAAAAGATAAGTAACTGACCCGGCTGCTTCACCATATATGGTGAAAAGGTCATATGAGAAAAAATGAATGTACTGTATAAGCAACCGAAATGTAGTTACCACAATCACTGTTGATTCACCGCTTCATCTCAAACCAGTTTGCTAATCCTACTTTTATAGCTATGCTAATCCATACGTAGTTCGAATTTTCCCAATTGTATAAAAAGGAAGGCATTGAGCAAGCCCGATTGTAACACTTCTGGGTTGGACCTATCTCCCGCTCTTACGGGCAGTAATATTTGCCACCCTGTTTAACGTACCCCCTAGGCCTGAGGCGTGCTGATGGGGTAGGATTTAGGTAAGGAGCTCATTTTTACAATGGGTGATCAGCATGACTAGGACACAGCATCTTGGAATGTTGAGCCAAGCGTTTTAGCTTTTGAGCTATACCTTTATCCCTATATACAATATAGACACTACAAGGTACCTCTTAGGGCTAGAGCCCTAACTTATACATCCCCTACTAGTGGGATATAGTATTAATGAGCCAATCCAGATTGATTTAGCCTGGGACAGTTATGCAATGCAAAGAAAAAGATTCAACTCTATACATTAAATTGAATAGCCCATCACGCAGTACTGAGATGACTCATGTACAGCTGACCAAGACTTTTTCATCCATTGAAAACATAAATATTATCCTACAGTTTAGGGTTGGTGGCTTAGTAGGGGCTCTAATTTGGACGCAAATGTTCAGCCTGGCCTATAATTATATAGTTCGAGAAGCCCGGGGTTGGAGTGACTTCGCAAATTCCGTAAATAATTACTGTTGTTGTGTCCCAGTTACTGTTACAAGTTTTGTGTCGCTCTGCGCTTCACATTAGGTCTTTAAATCAGACTGAAATTTACCGAAGCACAAAGGTTAAAGTGGTAGTAAGAGTGTGTAGGCAGGCTTTAGGTACGCTTTAGCATTCCAGTTCGGTATTGACATAGCTCAGTAGAGCGCTCTCCCGGCTTGCAATTGCTAGACCTGAGTTTGAGTTCTGGTCTCAGCCGGCTTCTTTTATGAAAGAGAGCTCTTCACATCAATCTATCTTCAGAAAGAAGCCTCACTATGAAGCGGAGCATTGATACTGACCCACTTGTGGTGCTCCATGCTAAGCCATAACTGGTGAAATAGATTATCTAACTTGGCAGCTTCACCATAATGCCGAAGAAGTCCTCATATGTATCAATGTAAGATGTGTCATTTTAGGCTACCTTTGACAACCCGCTATTTGGTCACGCTCAGAACACATCTCCCGATGAAATTGGTTCTGACTATTTGCCGACGGATGGCGGTGGCAATTCGTACGACTTGAGTGCCGATGACATTGCAATAGAGGCCAATGGGAATTACTCCAATGGCAAATCATCACCCAAGTGTCGCAATGGAGTATGTGTGCATGCAGCCATGTTCCGTCCGTTCATACCCGTTACTCATCGCATGAGCATGACTTCTCGACACGTATCTTTACATGTTTCACAGTCCACTTGTTCTATAACCTAACAAGTTCCTCTACCCATTACATGGGATTTCTCAAGCTGTCCATCTGTCTTCAATATGAGTTGTACTCCTCCGTTTTGATTGTCTGGTTCCTTGATTTGGGATCGAGTTTACTCGCAGCTTAGTATTCCGCACAATCATTTTCTGTGTGGGTCATGGAGTTAACTACGTGGTTAACAGTCAAAGTGAAATAAGTTCGGATGTCTTTTCTGCCACCACGACATGGACTCTTCACTGATTTGAGCACATAGCCAATTGTTTCACACTCTAACCAATGAGCCGGAACCAATGGCAAATGTCTCCTCTGCATACATTCTAGTTTTCCTTGTTTGACATATGTTGGGATTTGGGTAAAAATAACCAACTGGTGTATCACAGCCGATCGCCTAGACTGGAATGGATTGAGATGGTATCGCTCTGTGATTCTCCCTGAGGCATGGTAGAAAGGAGAGTGTTTGTCACCTAATATGTGCTCTATCACCGTGATAAATCTCGATCTACAGATCTAAACCTACTCATCAATAATTTTAATTGTGGCCAAATGACAGTGTCGGCTAACGCGATGGAAACAATCTCCCGTAAGCCTGGCTGGCTCGAGTGGTTTGTTGGTAGTATAGGTTGACTGTTCCAGTTCGGTTGAACTACTTTGAACCTTGAACTGGTGAATTTTTATGCTGCACACCTACTAGGGATATCGGTGCGATGCTGGGCACCAATCGGCTACCTACGAGGGACTTCAGACTGATTTATGTTGAGCATACATGGGTTTCGATAAGAGTTCCTTTCCCCAATTTCAAAAATCAGCTCTTTTCTCAAAAGTAGAGCGAGTAACAATTCAAAAGTCAGAGGAATCTGTTCTGTTCTAACCTGCACACTGAAGCGTTGCTGCTGCGTGCAAATATTCATCATACTTCTAGAAATAACGGCATGCATTAGCTGGTATTTGAACTCATTTTTGGCAAGTTTGATCTTTAATGCAAAGACATGACCATAAGCAGCTCCCTAGATTAACCGGACAACTCTGTGGATTACCATTCTATTGGACTTTCCAAATAACCGATCCCGAGGAAACAAACTGATAGATTTGCTGCCACTTCTTTCGAACCGAGACATTCGCAATGAAGGTGGTGTTTGTACCCACTCTTTGATTTAAAAATTTTACATAAACAATTCATATAAGGCCATAGGTTCATGCAAATCAGAGAATCTATTGAAGCGGTGCAAGAAACAGTCCAGGTCAAAATCCAGGGCAACTCAAACTCAACGTCCGACTCGGTTTATTTCAGGACTACACTAACTTCGACAATCCAGTATATGATGTGGCGGAGAGCGCAGGAGACACAGGCACACTTAGCTCGCGTGCCTCCTCTATGGTGTTCCTGAACGGCAACAAAGGAGACCGCAGGAAATATTATATAATCGGCATCACAGTGGCTGTTATCATCCTTGCTATCATCATCGTTGGAGTGGCTGTCGGAGTTACAGGTAAGTTGAGAAAATTTATTAGAAAGGATCGGTCGCCAGGTGCCTGGATTGAGATAGGGAGCTATCTCTATTTTTTTCCTATACATACGTTTTCACCATTATTGTGAAGCTGCTGGGCTAGATGCTTGCTTTTTTTCACCAGATACGGCACCACAAGCGGGTCAGTATCAATTCTCGAACTCATAGTGAGAGTTGCTTTGTTTTTGAGCTAGGATTGAAGTGAGCTCATACTCACAACCGGAGCCCACCGTAACCGGGATGTTAACCCAGGATCTCGCGTCTAGGAGCTCAGCGCCCTGCCACTGAGCTATTCCGCCATCTTCGCAAATCCCGGTTACTCTTGTACCTAAGCTAGCCTCTGGCCTCAAATGTCAACAAGGAAACCTGGCCAAGCACCAGGAAAGTGATATCTATAAAAAGGAAGGCATTAAACAGCTCTAGTAGGGAAGCCCAATGACTGAGAAAGCAGGCATGAGGGGCGATTCACATTCAGCCCCTGCATGCATCTTATCTGTAGGATTATTGGGCATATTAGACATAAATAGGGCATTCTCGGCTAGATGAAAAATTCCTTTCAGTTGTAAATCATGCATTTCAGGAACTTTTTTCCAAATCTCGCTGGAATACAGACAATGAATTTTTTTAACAAGGCTGTCGTTTTGTCAATCAATTGAATGGTTTAGCAGCCTGTAGGATCCAGGTTTAGAAACATCCAGTGAGGTAAAAGATATGAGTATGTCACTGATGATGTCATACCCGGTAACGCCCATATTTGGCATGAATTTCAATCAAGCCTGCCTTGATGCAGGCTTCAAATCCTTGTGTTTTACAAGTTTGTGTCCCATTTATCAGTTAAAAGATTTAACAGGATTGTGTAGACCAGGCCACAACTTGTTTGTCCTGAAGCCTATGACAAATATAGACCTCACTCCAGCTTTAACAAAGTTCCAGTGTCCAACAAATAAGCCACGGTGATGGCATTCTATTAAAACACCTAGAAAGGCCGACTGTGGTCACCATAATTCAGATCACGTGATGATCTCCTAATAACATGATAACAGTCGGTAAACTAGGGAATTACGTGGCTTACATGATGGCAGTTCATGCATACGTAACTCCATGCTGGCAACAGTCGGTAAACTAGTCAACCAGTTAAAACTAGGGACGAATGTCGGCAAAAACCTCTGTAGCTTCAGTAGTCATAACAGAAATAGGATAATCAACGAAGACCCACCCAAATAAATTACGGTCTACCGGACTGAAGAGGTTCGAATTCCTATGCAAACAACATGGCAATTTTCAGGGAGGAGCAAGCATTTTTCATGCAGCAGCTGATAGTGGTTTAAAATAGACGGCCGTACCATATTTCTAATACACCTTACTGACTCAGTTTCATGGTCCCCTTGGCAAATCTGAGAATTTTTGTCTCGTATGACACCGTCACCGAGATGGTGAAGCTGCCGGGTTACGTACCTGTCGGTTCATCAGTTACAGTTTGGCATAGAGCAGCACAGACAGCGCAATATCAATAGGTGTATTCATACATAATCATATTAGGTGTATTTGCGTGATTTCGGTCAGACCCAGATAAAAGATTTCAGACTCCATCACACGAACAGAAAGGCGCAGTTAAACGGAGTTTCTGGTGCATCGAAGTTGTGTTTTCTCAATGTCTTGCGTGTCTAAGTAATGTAAATTTTCGCAATCTGTTTCCCTACAACAAAGCGACCCCTGAATCGACCATAGAATAAGTGAGCGATCGATAGCTAGCCTTGACATTTTGATAACGTTGACACTGTATAAACTAGTACACCTACTTTCAGGCATGAAATTCTGTTCACGTGATCGGATTCACTTTCAGACCCAGCCGAGGTACATGTTTGTAAAAGCACATTTTTCAGGTACACTTTCGAGCAGTGGAACTGAGACTGTGTCTGAAACCTGGTTTCAGACGTCAAAACCCGATTGCGTGAATACACCCAATGCTCCACTGTGGCTAGCCCTACGCTCTACCATTGAGTCATCCTGCTATCCCGCATCTGAGCTGAAACTGAAATTGTGTATGAAGGTTCGTGTTCTCGACAGGAATGGTCGATTAAATAATAATCTTTTTAATTTTAGTTGCTAAGGAGAAGAAGACAGCAGCAGATGACAAACATCAAGCGGAGGCCATATCTGGATCACCAAGAATGACCACTCCCGCTGCACAGCAAGTCACAAAAATCTCTGGATCTATAAAACTCACAGATCTCACCTTTACAGACAGTTTGAATGACCCCAGCTCTCTGGATTATACACGTTTGGAAAGCTCTGTACGATTGGCTGTAAGTCTCGTTTCTGAAACCCTGTAGATTATGGGTCTCGGCCATGCAGAATAGGTTTCCAAATTAGTCATAATGGGCTACCATGGTGAGGTACAGCGGTGATACTGGGCCACCGTGATACTCCAAGCGATAACCGGCGAAAACCCTAAATCCTAAATCTGTTTCCCCAGCTTCATAATAAGGCCATACATGCCGATTTTGTATCGTGATGTAGGCCCATCCGGAGAGTTTACAAATATTTTCTATG
>Ga0224501_10003145_pt1 | contig 12973 bp, 8 predicted proteins | sample SF_Oct11_sed_USG_4_FD_169105 | JGI IMG/M metagenome (GOLD analysis project Ga0224501, IMG submission 169105) | Sediment microbial communities from San Francisco Bay, California, United States - SF_Oct11_sed_USGS_8_1 | ecosystem: Environmental > Aquatic > Marine > Sediment | place: USA... | reverse complement strand
TTATGAGCTGAAGATCGATTGATTTGAGATGTGTAATCCCCTGTGAAGAAACCAGGCAAATCAATTAGTTAACCGAAAAAAAAAATGTTGCGGAGCAGCAAAGGTCAGGGGAATACTTTTTTGAGCCGAGTTGAACCCAGCAAACAGAACATTCTATTGCCTAAACATTAAACACCCAAACAAGCATGATGTGCCAATCTAACTGGAGTGTCTTTGGGATTATTCTGGTGTATGACCTGGGAGATTGTACATAGACATCGGGGTGATACACCAAACATACTGCAGTGTTACTTACCATAGGTGACTTCACTAATAAGTGCCCTCTGTGTCCTTCTGCGAGTTGGACCCAATGGTTTGGAGCTCCTCCCACTTCCAGAGTCCTCATAATTGTCATCTGCATAATTTAATTTTTTGGTTCTGCGCCTATAAAAATTAGCACATTACCTGTCACGCCATTATTCCACAGGATGGTTCCCAGAAGGTTACCAGCCGGCTGGGTAGTGGGAGACAGGGTAGCTGATTATATACCTTGTGGAATGCGCAGAGCCTCTGTTAGTCTGTTTAGTCTCTTCAGTGACCATTGGTTTGCAAATGTTTACCGCACCTTCTAGTAAACTCCTAAATGAATGGAGAAACTATTGCAGCAACAGATATACAGTGACTAAGTGAGATAGTATGGAATTTGACATCATTTGCTTGAAATATTTTGCGATGACATTTTCTTGGCAACAGATAATAATCGGAGTTGTCCACACTTGAAGCAGTCAAAAGAAAACAACTCCAGGAAACGATGTAAGGCGGAAACCCAATAAGCACGCTCCAAACTGATTTTTTATGGGCATGAACGTGATGATTCTCGTTAGACACACAGATTGTAAATGACATAAATCATCTGATCACCTTTGCTAGAGTTAATCTGTTATATTTCGGAGCAAAGAGATAAAATCCTTACTTCTTAGCATTACGATGAGGCATCTTGCGAAATGGAGACTGTTTGACCGAGCCGGGCTCATCGCCTGCAGAGAAACCAGTCACATGAATGATCACCCTACTGAAATCATAATCCGGACCTGATATGGCATAGTAAGTGGTTTAATTTTCTCATTAAAAATATTTGGGACGAAAAAGTTGCACACTAAGATTGATTGTTACCCACCATAGGAGACTTCACTGATGAGCTCACTCCGGGATCTCCTACGTGTTGGCTCCTCCTTAGACATAACTGCGCTCCGCCGACTTCGTTTCTCACCCAAAAATTCTCCGCCATCCAGCATATCTATGGCCAACATCCTCGCCAGCTTATCACCCTTAGTTAGCTCTGTAGAGTGATTTTTCGATCTTGTTGCAGTCTTGGTGGTTGCGGGGGTTTCTCTTGACCGACTGTCGCGTTTAGATGAGCGCACTCGTTTGGTAGTGGAACTAGCTTTCTTTGCAGACTGCAAATCGGAGGAGACAGGTTCAGATTTGCGTAGACGTAGATTTTTCGGTTCTGCTTTCTGATCATCTGATTCATCGAAATCATACACAGACAGTCTATCCGCCACTATAAAGAGACAATTAGCAACTGATGGATATCAAAAGTGACCTAAAACAACATAAACACAATAATGAATGATACAGACGTTATTCTTTGAATACATGATTCTAGTAAACAAATTGCTAAAGTTTGTGATACACTCTCAAAGATACGAAGTTGGTTAATCTATCAGCACCTCTAGCTTTGGTATAATCAGATATCATTGAGTGAAATGGAAACCGTACCCAGAGGTGACTCTTACTTGGTACTAGTGCTGCCTTCACACATGGTCTCGGGTCATGATTAAAAACAATCTCATCATCATTATCGGTGCTCGCTGAAGTGTAAGATTTCGGCTTTTTCCGTCTTGATGTCGACAGCAAAGAGTCTAACAGGTCAGTCACACTGTCCGACTCTGATAAAATGAAATCGATTGATGTTCTATTATGCTCAGGATACAACATACACAAACTATCGAAATTGAATCACTTGAACCAGCAGGAGAGTTCAGTGGTAGAGTGCTGAGCTCGCAACAATGAGAACCGTTTTTGAATCCTGTCTATAGTGGGCTCCTGGGATGAGAATTAGCTCCTCACATTTATCCTACCTCTTACCGCTCCAACAAGCCTCAAGCCGTTAAATAGGATGGTCTGAATGTCCGCGTAGAAAAATACATCTAGACAGCAATCTGCACCTAGCTCCCCTCGATAACCCTCATCAGCGATGTAACACTTACCACTGTCTGCGAAATCCCTCTGCTTTATATACTTTGCTGGTGTTGATACTAAAATATTGGCCTTTCTAGACTGCAATGGTTTCTAAAATATAACCACAATGTGTAACTAATATTTCCAGAGGAAGAGGGCACCGGAAATCTCAAGAAAACCTGTAGATTTTTCCATTAGAAAATTAATTGAAAATAAATACGACAGTGAAAATAAATATGACAGTATAATGTTTCCACTTTATATTGATGGTAAGTATGGTCCCTATCTGGACGAGATTCCCATTATCGGAGAAGTCTAGAAAACTGGAAACATTCTTGTACAGTCATCCATCATACTGACCTTACTAGTTGGGAGGTCCTTCAACTGAACACTGAACTTAGGCTGCATATCTTGAGCAGTGATTGGGTCTACCTTTTGACCATCATACGATGACCGATAGTAGAAGCTGGTACGGTCACTATTTTCCATGTCTTCTTTGGGAATCTATAACCAGATATGCAATCTTTTACTTTTTAAAAATATATTATAATATGGATGGCATCACTAAGCCAATGGCTTGGTTTTAGGATGGTCCCTAATTTGTCCGCACAGAGTTGCTACTCTAATGGGTGGACCACCTTACTAAGCGTCGCGATTCGAATCCGGCGAAGAAGAAAGCACAAACATGGAATCAAACCCTGGTCACCTGATACAAAGCCGAATGTGCTATCCACTAAGCCACCGTTTCTCAATGGGACTGTACTTGCAGGGAGAGCATTGAGATGAAGGGTGTTATACTATAAGAACTTAATTTATAGCTTAAGATGTGGAAAGCGTCGAGACCAACTCACCACTTCACAGGGGTAAAGAATATCACAGACTCTGATCAGTGTATCTTTCAGGACAGATGGTCTTTTATCCAGCAGTATTTCTCTCTTATTTTGTCTCAGTTTTGGAATGTCTCCCTTTCTCAAAAACCAAGTAACAGTGGCTAGGTATTTGTGCTTGGAGGTGTCAACCTTGGCTACAAATAAATCAATAAATTAGGCAAAAATCGTGGGCGTACAAACATAGACGTTGTCTCCGTAAGCCGGGCAAAGAGTCTGAGCATATGAACATGGGCATCATCTCAGTGAAAGAACATACAGACATGGAGATGATATCAGCGTATCAAGAAATTTAAACTCACATCTCACATGAATCCCTTCGAGACGAGCCATCCTGGCATCATCCATACTACTCGCATCTTCAGCAGCCACAATGACAAAATCTCCTATAGTATACTTGGTGTCACCGATAAAACATGACCTGCAAAACCAGTGCATAAAACATAACCACGCAAATACAGTTGAAACGAGTCAAAGCGTCGTCATTGAGTGGGTAGAGCAAATATACCAAAATAATCCTGGCTTTCAAGTTTCAACTAATTAATCTGAAGGATAAACTGGCGATGCTGTGCTAAATTCTAAACTAACACACTATACCATACTACGCTGACTGAATGAATTATTATTTTTATTTATTGGGTAATCGCCAAGCATGGGAAATTGGGATAGGAAGTATATCACAACGGCCAAGCCAAGTGTAAATTATTTCTAATTTCGCTCGAACACTATTTTACACCACACTCCAGAGTCATTAACTAAACCAAATCAGTTAAACTCACGCAGCCACTTAACAGCCACTGGACTGACTACTCCATTAATTGTTGGAATGATTGATTAATGATTGGCTGACACAGACAGAATCAGTAGTGGAGTTATTCTCGCGGTCAATGGTCATTTCTACGATATGACACCGACAGTGCGAGTCACCGACTCGTAACTGATTACTCACTACTGAGTGAAAGACCTGCCAACAGTCAGTGACTGAGCAGTGACGAGTGCACTTATCACTGAGTTACGCCTTACGGGTACCGTAGTGACTCAGTCACTGACTGACTCTCACTCTGAGGGACTCACTCACTGACTCACGACTCAGTCAGTGACTGAGTGAGTCACATTTATTCATTCACTCACTGGGGGCCCGGGTGACTGACTCGCTTAGCAATCATATACAAACGATATTAATCGAGCTAAAAATATTACCTGAAGTGACGAAGGGACGAAGTGCCAGGTCTGTTTTGAGAATTGAGAGCCATGCCCCAGAGCACCTGGCGACGTTGTGCGTTGTGGGAATGCAAGTTTCTGAATGGAGAACGAAGAATGAAGACCGCAGTGTAAAATGTCCCGCGGTTAAAACTATAGCCATTAAGGGCTCTAATTGTGCGCGCAGTCACCAGGGCCCAGCTTTCTGGTATATGGCGGAGAATCAGGTGATAACTGAATGGTTTCGGTTTGCCCGGCGACCGGTTGGCATAGTTGTTTGGAATTTCACGGCAAACTGATTGACGAGACGATCATTACGATCGAGTTTATATACTACATAAGCCATATAAGTCACAGAAGATTTTGACGTATGTATATCCAGCCCATAAGTTATACATCTATAAGCTATAAACTAATGTATCAAAAAAACAATTTAATATTATATATATATGAATGGCTGGCGTCACCCGGAAGGTTGTTACCTGTCAGCTGCCTTGAAAAACCCTGCATGCTATGTGCTGTTCTTGGGTGATTCTACACCAGATCCCCCCAAAAGTCAACAAGTGACATCCAAACAGTGACATAAGTTTTTTTATTTGATCTAAATGTGCCTTTATTCAGATCATTCATCAATGCGCTGACACCCTCACTATACATGCAAACATATCCTAGTACCGATGATTCAACATTTTGTTTTACATATACATTTAACTGCCACTATCTTGACACAAAGCTAAAGAAATTCCCAATGGTAATAACAAAGAATAGAGAAAAATATAGCACAGACTCAGAATAAGTTGCACACATAAATAAATAGAGAAATAATCTATAAGGGTTACACAAGTGTAGTTATGTTTTGCCGTTTGGGTTGGGAAAAAGGTGTTACTAGTATTAAAGGGGTATTAAAGGTTCACTGAATGCTGATCAGCCAGGGCCCCTTATCCAAATATCCTCGGGGACTATGTCCCCGGCAACACTCCTCAGATTTCAAACATTGACTGTGATCAAGACTCCATTAGCCTACCCTCTCCAATGTTAGTTCCAATTTATGCTTTTTAAAAATATCACTCAGCTCTCAAATCACCTCTGGTGCTATAGGATCCTGTATCTTAAATAGCTTAAGACCCGTAAAAGATGTAACCTACATCCAGGTTGCAACAATACTGAGACAGCGACATATTTTAATTATTAGTATATATTGGGTGACATAAAGGAAGGGACTAACAACACCGATGCTTGAGAATTCCTTACTTGGCCAATCAGAGCACAACTGAGTCTTGGGTTCAAGTATCTAGACACATTGGCATACAATAGTTGCCCAATGTAATCTCGAATGCCATCATAAAAAATAAAGATAATCTGCGGGGTGGAGTGAAGCTATCATTGTATGAGAAAGTTCTACAACAAAGCACTCCCCATGTTGGGTCGATCGGGTTCGCTATGAGGTACACTACGCCAAGCCGAGCCAATTTTAAACCCGTTTCAATCAATTTTTATATGGTGTAACTTAGCTCCCGTCTGCAGTTGAGTTGTGCAACTAAAATTCTACTGCACAGAGCATAAAACCGTGGTGCAGCGTGGTTTCCATAGCGCACAACATGTAACCTATTTATAATCACCATAAATGCTCTCTTTGCAATGAGGCGCAGCCCATTCATGGATTATTCACCTATGGCTATATCGATTATGCTGCACATGTTGTGATATAAATATTCAGGTACAGAAACATTATGAAATGTTAGGACACTTACCATAAAGTGGCCTCCAACATCGCTTCGAGGAAAGTTAGTGTGCCATGTTCTCTCAATGGTGTATGTGCTCAAATTTATTTTGCTGATTGAGTTGTGACAGTTTTCATCCACACGGCCCCACAGCAAATAAACTCCTGTCATCAGAAAAGTGTTGGTATAAGTGAAATACCAAACTATTCTCACAGTGAATATTCTTCTTTACTGTACCAGGAGGCTCATCTACAAATAGCTGTCTCAGAGTTTGAACCACAATTACAAGGTTAGCGCTAGATGGGACCGACTGGAATGCTTATAGTTTCTGTAATGGCATGACATGTATGGTAATGCTAGACATGTTTTGAGTTGTCACACAGGTACACTCCTCACCTGTTTCATCAGCAAGTATTTCAAAGTTAGTTTCATAGCCAAAAGTTCGCGGGCATTCAGCACCACTTCCAGAGGTATATCTGCATATATAAAAATCTGGTAATGGATGACCGCAGGCAAAATGCTGTGTATTCCAGAGATTGCAGACTCAATTCTGAATTCTGGCTCCATTCTGAGTTTCACCCTGATCAGATTTAGATCGCAACATTAAAAAAACAATTAAGGCACCATAGAGACCATGAATAAAACTAGAAACAAGCTGTTTCCTTAGTGCTTCTATACATATTAAATAAAACATGATCTTACCATCATTACAAGACTCGTATATAGTACCAGATCATCCGAGTCAAGGTGGTACAATTGGTTTATGTGTGGATGAATGCATGACGTATTCCATTTTGAGATACACAGTTGGTATACCTACTCACCCATCTACTACGCTGAAGTCTATGGAAGCAACTAGTTCATAGTGCTAGGGTAAATGCGACGAGCTCATACTCGCAACCGGTGCTAGCTGTGACCTGGATATGAACCCCAACTCTCACAACTGTACATATTGACGACTGAGCTCTCCTGCTATCCCTTATATCTCGTATATAATATGATATAATACGATACGATACGATACGATACGATACGATACGATACGATACGATACAATACAATACGATACGATACGATACGATACGATATGACAGTGAGTGACAGTGAGTGACAGTGAGTGACAGTGAGTAACCTAATGATACATACCAAAGGGTTACCCGACCATAGGCTACCTAAATCTTGGTAGATTCTAAGTTGCATCACATTGGCGACACTAGTCATTGAGAAATATCTAGGATCCTCTAGCTCTAAAAGAGAAATTTTTTGTACGCAAACAAGTTCATCCCATCTTTCCTTGTGAGCTGTGGAGCTTCATTGGGTATAATTTGTATGAATGTTTCTCTGAGCTCTATAAATAAATAAACAAATGCCTTCATGCAAACAGTATTATCACAATCATATCTAAGCAAAAAATTGTTTAGGATGATCATTCATTTATGCAATTAATCATTCTTTTGTTCGTCTGCTCATTTGTTCGGTTCTTCATCCATTTATTCATTTTTTGATACATCTATTGATTCAAGCTTGCATTTCACTTATTCATGCGTTGTATGTAGGGAATGAACAATTTTCATTTTTATTAGCAACTACGGGAAACAACAATAGATAGCAGCCATGGTTTAGTGCCTAGAACATAGAGTTATCCTCCCCTAGGTGAGGGTCATTCTATGGCCTAGAAATGATAAAACACAATCTCTATATACTCTTTTGATTTGGGGATGCCGGATGGAGAAAAAATGTTGACTTTGTGCATAGTGTTTTCTGCATGGTCACTAACCTGTTTTAGCGAAGTCACGTCCCCACCAACCCATGGTTCCAACCTGTGCCTTTACCGTGAGATTATTCTCAAAGGCTTTCAGCAAAGCTCTACATTCTGAAAAAAATAGTTTTCGACTTTCATTTCATAATATTGTGTGACTGATGTTGGGTTGAGAACCTGAGTTCATTTGTGACGCATTGCGTTGCGTGGTTTCAGCACCCTGCTTCACACATATTTTTGACAGGTTTTTCTACATGATTTTGTGTTATCCTGAATTTTGACCCGGATTATCTTCTGGACTTGATTTTTGGCACCGGTCTTTGTTTGACTGAGTAGAATCTTTCATTTTCATGAACGTTAATGTACAAAAGACCTGTGGTCTCATTTAAATTAGGTTATCCATGTAAAATAAAGTTTTCAAATCAAATGAGTACATGCAACACAGTGAATCATATTCTGTCATTGATGTCTTCCAAAAAAAAACAACTGATAAAATCAAATGATCTAGTGGGATCATCAATAAATGCATAGGCTGGTACACCTAGTTAATTATATGTTAATTTTCTGTGCAGTTAGTTTTAGTTCAGGCACGATCATTCTGACTTGATTCATATACCTCTGGGTGAAAAGCTGCAGGAGTCACTGACAGGAGAATAAATATTAACTTTCTCTTTGTAAGTCCATCCTGTTTTAGGCATGTAATGATGGGTTGTCTGGCCAAGCGTTCTCTTCAGTAGTGTGCACTGACTCCTCTTGGGAGACTGGACATTATACGACTTACACGTATCCAGCTTGTCGCAATAATTCGAACATTCTACACATAAAACAAAACATAGCTAATGCTCGTTTTTTTTAAACCAAAGAAGTCTGTACCACAAAGATTATTCAACGTTCAATTGTTCCACACGTCTGTACATGAACAAAGGTGGACACACTGATCTCATTGATATCATGAAGCAGGCCTGACATACTGCATCAAATACACACCAAGTTTAAAGTACATAATTATATTAAACCGTACATGTATGATCGGTGATGATGCATGTCACTGTGTCCAATAAACGGAAGCATTGCTATAATTGTTACCGACCTTCTTGAGTGTCGACTCTCAGCTTTGCTACAGTTTGCCTATTCCTGTAATTTGTTGAGCATTTCTTTGGTTGGACATCTATTAACTTGCATAAAAAGAAGAGTCATAGTGAGAGGGTAAAGCACCGCTGTGGGGTTCTACATAAGTTTTTTAGATGATGAGATATTATGAATATTTATTTTTTTAAATTAGTGCAAGTGTACGCACCGGTTTACTTTTAGTCTGAAGCAGTCCGCAGTCAATAACAAAAACATGACAATTCCGTTTCCCAAGAGGCAATGCATAATTTAAAATTCTGTCTTTTGACAAAAGGTTATAAGATGGAACTCTCCTCAAGGATCATGAGTTTAGTGCAATGATCTGCATGTAGAATGATTTCTATGGGCCCATTGGCACGGACTTTGCTATATTATTGTTGCAATCATAAAGAGAAAGATAGGTCATGTATCCATGGGGTTTAATATTATATAGAGGTACAGGTTGGCAGTCAGACATTATAATACATGTATGTACCAAATAAGGATGAATGCTTGCTATGAAACATGGATTATGAGGGTGTTATAATGGTTAAAAAGGTTGCATTTTTTAATCAGTATCAAGGTTTTCCATGGGGCCACTTTTTATAGGGGCTAAAGTATATCTATATATGCAGTGATGTGTCACTGATGTATGGTAGAAAATATGATATAATACTTACCCACATACCCCAGTGTCTTTATATACATATAGCGAAACCATATACACATATACCCAATTACCCATATGCACTACATTCAAATTAATCACCATTATTTATGTAGAAATATGTAGTTTTGTCATAAGAGAACAGATTTGCAGGGTTGGGAGTATTGTTTTTTAATGAGTAATAGTTACTGGATTAGTTCCTTTACAGTATCAAATGTAACGTAATCTTTACCTATTTTAAAAAGTGATGATAAGGCGTATATTCTTGACAATTTTTGGAGTATTGATTATTGATTATGTTTTTTGTTGAATAAGTGAACAATTATAGAGTCATTTTCCCACAATCCAACTAGTTCACAAATAAGTCAATTTTTTTTATCACACATATTACTTGTTGTGCTCATTAGACTGAACTCCCTCAACCAATAAATAAGTCCGAAGTGAAGACACATCCTGCATGACAGAAACATGCCCTGACCTTGATAGTCTACATAGCACTCATCATGGCACCAAGGCTTCAATAGCAATTGACCACACCAGTTCAGAATTGAAATATAGCAAGGTTATCACTAAGAACCTTAGTCTTGAGTTGACTAAAGAGAATTTGTTGGCTTATATTCTTCGGTCATCAGTCATGATAGCTCAGTAGGGGAAATGATGTATCTCATTGTCTGTCCTCTCTGTGGCCCGTGTTCAATGTAGATCAAATTCGTGTTTTCTGTTTACTTTCAGAATGGTTTCTCACAAGAGGTATAACCCCTATAGCACCATCCAGTGTCACTGCACTATCCGAGGAAAAGTGTCGATTACATTCCTTTTATTTTCAAGTAAATAACATGAGGCATCTTTATTTTTTATCAAAGTGAGGACTATCGAATGGTTATTTACTTTTTCGAGTTACTACAATCGCTGAGATTTGAGTGATTTTTGTCAAGACGACAAACCTAAGTAATCGTCGACCCCATCACACGCCTGAAAGCCAAATCACGAATCGAATAGCGACCTTGCGTCTTTAACGAGGGCTATAGAAAGGCTGTAGTCTATTTTGAACGTTTGGCTAATATTTTTGTTCTGAAAGTGAAATTCAAATCATGGCTAATCGAACGGTGAAAGATGCTGTGACTGTCAAAGGAACAAACCCTCAATACCTCATCGAGAAGATAATCCGATCCCGAATCTATGAATCGAAATATTGGAAGGAGTATTGCTTTGCTTTAACCGGTAAGTCGCACTGCCAGTCTGACTCTCACTCTGACTGAGTGAGTGACTGTGACTGTGAGTGTGAGTGTGAGTCTCTCTCTCAGTCTCAAGTCTCTCAGTCTGAGTCTCACTCTGTGACACTCACTCAGTTACACTCACAGTCAATCACTGACTCAGTAACTGAATCAGTGAATGGCTCAGTAAATCACAGTCACACTCACTGACTGACGTGACTATGAATGATTCATGGCGGGCTGACTCAGTCCAGTGACTGAGTGACGCAATCAGTAACTGAATACAGCAGTAAACTACCAAGAGTAACTACGAAATCGTCCTATGATGTCATGAGTCAATCAGTGATGCTCAGAGTCAAACAATTCAGTCATAGTGATAGTGTACTGAAGTGTATAGACCCTTCCAGTGAATGAGTGATTGATGGTACATGTAACATTCCTTTCACTTTTTTCCAGGGTTAGCATAACTATCGATATTTTTAAAAATATCATATCATTGATCTATTTCAAATACATCAGGTGATATTTTTTATATAGTTGATACTTTGAATAATTTAACTTATCCATTGCCCTTTTACTAGGTCTATGGGCTTATTAGACAGGTAAACGAGGCACAGGCAGTAAAAGAATTACACATGGTTTTATTGGTTGACAACGGAAAAAGGTAATTACTAGTTCAAAACTCTGTACAAAACCACTAGCTTGGCAGCCTTATCAATTCCAAGATCATATTACGCTGCTGGCTATGCACCACGTCAAACGTGTACTAAAGAGTTTCTCTACGCTGCCTGGTGAACTTTGGGCAGTCATATAACCTTGTATCTCAGAAAGAAAGGTCCTGGTGATAGCTCCTGAATGACTGCCTAATGGTCATCAGACAGCGTGGAGAGAATCTTTAGCACATTTGGTAAGGTGCATAGCCAGCTGCGTAATAACCTTTGAATTGATAAGGCTGCCAAATTGGTGTTTTTTGCACAGAGTTTTGTCCCGTTGTCAACCAATAAAGCCATGCAGAATTCTTTTACTGCCTCGTTTACCTGTCTAATAAGCCCATAGACCTAGTACTAGGGCAATGGATAAGCTAAACTAATAAATATATCAAAAATATCGCTTTTCAAAAATATGATATCTATCACCGATATATATATATATATATATATATCGGTGATAGATATAATATTTCTGAAAAGCGATATTTTTGATATATTTCGTTGATATCTATCCCACGATATATATAATGTCAACCCTGTTTTTTTCCACAGCTTCAATTCAATCACTGATCAAATCAGATTGCTCTCTCTGCCGATCAATCCAGGGTGACTGGCTGAACGGCCTACTAATAACAAAACACTGTGACTGTGAACGGCATGTTGTTTTTGTATTTCATAGCGGAATTGCTAGTGGACAGAGCCTTGGAGTTACGCTATGTAGGTGGTCATTATGGCGGCAATGTGAAGCCTACACCATTTCTTTGCCTGATACTAAAAATGCTTCAGATTCAGCCGGAGAAGGACATCATTATTGAGTTCATCAAAAATGATCATAAGTAAGTTTTAGAGATTGTTACCGTACATTTTGGTGGGATTTATGTAGTGATATAGCCGTGTTAAGTTCGTACAGACGGTGCATACCAAAAAGATCATACTTCGTAATGCACAATGTCTGTTATATGGACAACTTTCTCAATATAAACTTCCTTCTTGTCAGCACAGAACGGCAATATGATAATATGGTTATGTTACTGCAAGAAATTTTTTAGTCTATGCATAATCTGTTTTTAATAGCTAGTTTTCAACTTCAGTTATGAGCACTGAATACGCTTTCTTAAATGATGCGCCATATATCATACTAGACCGAGTCCCGAAATGCACCCACCATCATAATGTTTAAAGGGGTTATGGGCAAAAGTGACTTCACTTGTTTGTAGATTCTGAAGCCTACCATGAACAAATGGGCCCAATACCCAGTTCAAAAGAAAGCTTAGATATAGCCCTATCCAATGCGCATACTTAGAGCCCTCAATGACGTACTTTTCAGATCGTTGACGCACTAGAATTGGCCTCGATAACCACAGAGCTGTTGGTGTTTGCATTGATTTCTCGGCTTACGCGCCCATGTTTGACAAATGCGTTTGCACGTGTATACTAGACTTGTAGTTACACAAGTCTGAATAGATAAACCGTGCAACAAAAATA
>Ga0224501_10003144_pt1 | contig 12976 bp, 15 predicted proteins | sample SF_Oct11_sed_USG_4_FD_169105 | JGI IMG/M metagenome (GOLD analysis project Ga0224501, IMG submission 169105) | Sediment microbial communities from San Francisco Bay, California, United States - SF_Oct11_sed_USGS_8_1 | ecosystem: Environmental > Aquatic > Marine > Sediment | place: USA... | reverse complement strand
TATTTTATGATAACGAAGATTTTCTATATTAAAGTCTTCGCCAATTCCAGCTTCAAGTGCAGTGATAATATTTCCTATATCAGGCGATGATAATATTTTATCTATCCTAACTCTTTCTACATTTAATATTTTGCCGCGAATTGGTAAAACCGCTTGTGTTTTTCTATCTCTGCCTTGTTTAGCTGGCCCTCCTGCAGAATCACCCTCTACAATAAAAAGCTCAGAAAATTCAGGTCTTTTTTCTTGACAAGAAGCTAATTTTCCAGGCAAAGTTGCGATTTGCATGGTGTTATTAGCTTTATTTCTTATTAATTTTCTTGCATTAATTGCTGCTTCTCTAGATGAAGCTGAAAGTAATATTTTATTTAAAATATTTGCTGATATCGCAGGATTTTCTTCTAATAATTCTGAAATCTTATTATTTGCCAATCCTTCTACAACACCTCTTACTTCTGCTGTTACTAATTTGTCTTTTACTTGAGATGAAAAACTAGGATCTGGCACTTTTACAGAAATTACAGCAGTTAAACCTTCTCGGATATCTTCTCCTACAATGCTTAATTTTCCTTTCTTAGGTACCTTTACGCGAAGATTCACTGTGTTTTTATCTTGTTCCATCTTGTCCATATAGGCAGATACTGCTCTAGTTAAAGCTGACTTAAATCCTATTAAATGTGTACCACCCGATCGCTGTCTAATATTATTAGTAAAACACAAAATATTTTCTGTATAAGAATCATTCCACTGTAGTGCAATCTCAACTTTTATCCCTTTATCTTCTCCGGAAAAAGCAAGTGTATTTTTATGGATTTTTTCCTTATTTCTGTCAAGATATCCCACAAATTCATTTAATCCACCTTGACTATGAAAAGTTATTGTTTTTTTGCTTTCATTTTGATTATCATTGTTTATCCCAGTATAGTCATCGTTATTTTCATCGGACTCATCATCAACTGAATTATTAGCAGATATTTTGATAGAATTTGATACTCTTTCATCAGTTAATATGATTGAAATCCCATGATTAAGAAATGCCATTTCGCGAAAACGATTTTCCAAAACAGAAAAATTAATATCAATGGATTCAAATATTTCTCTAGATGGTAAAAATGTTATTTTTGTTCCAGTTTTATTGGTTTTTTTCCCGGTATTTTCTAATGAACTTGAAGCAATACCGTCTTTAAATGATATTGTATATTCTGCTTTATCTCTATGAACAGTAAGTTCTAAATGACTTGATAATGCATTTACAACAGATACACCAACTCCATGTAATCCACCAGAGACTTTATAACTATTGTCGTCAAATTTACCTCCTGCATGCAATTGAGTCATGATCACTTCGGCTGCAGACATATTTTCTTCTTCGTGATAATCTACAGGGATGCCTCTGCCATCATCTTGAACAGTGATAGAATTATTTTCGTGAATAATAACATTTATATTTTTACACCAACCTGCTAAAGCTTCGTCAATTGCATTGTCAACTACTTCAAATACCATTTGATGTAAACCAGATCCATCGCTGATATCGCCGATATACATTCCTGGTCTTTTTTTGACAGCTTCTAATCCTTTTAATACTTTGATAGATTTGGCATCATATGCATCCATATTAATTTTATATTTAATCATTTTATAATGATTAAATCATATAATATAACGAGAATTATAGCAAGTTAGTGAAAATATTTAAACAATAATTATGATCATTTTATATAATAAAATGATCATTGCTAGGCGTGTACTCACATTTGGTGACACAGTGACCACAGATATTACTAATATCACATTCTAATTGTTTAAATGCTTCTTTTTCTACATCACTTCCAAGATAAGCTGTATAAGAATGCTTTATTTCACCTTCACGATTTTTATAAACCAATGGATTAGTAAACATAAGTGGATTACTACCAAATTTCTCATGACAAACATCGTGACATGATTTTAAGATTTTGTTAGTGTAATCTTTTAGATTTGTTGATATGTTATCTTTGACATCAAAAGGATGTGCCGCAATATAAAGACTATAGCACCCAAATGAACATCATCCACTAGCTCCATCAGTTGGCCGGATGATTGCCAGTTGTATCGCCATTTAGTACATGTGCTGCTGTTTCTGGATTGCTATCAATGCTAGTAATTTTAAGCTCATTGTTATCAAATGTAATCTTCAAATTTTCATCTTTAGCATCAGTATCAATAATACTGTTTTGTTCAATTATAGTCATGGTTAGTAATTTTAATTAATCAAAAATAAAAACTATAAATTGCAAAGCAATTTATAGTTGTATATATAATAGAAAAGATATTCCATTTATTAATGGAATATGCAGTATATATTTTTATATAGAATGACATCATGCTAACTAATAGTAGTTTATGACTAGTATTAGTTAATATTAGATATTGTTACCACGGTATTGAATCGTCATCATTTGATTTATTTGGTTCATATTCTGATGGGTTAAATGATATATCGTCATCTTTTGTTTGTGAATTCTGATAAGTGTTATTATTCAGTGATTCGTCTTGTTTTGGCCAAGTTAATATTTTTAACTCACTTTTAAATGGTGATAAAATAATAGAAGTTGACCATCTATCTATGTTGTCAGCTCCAGTATATTTACGAGTTTGAAGCGATCCTTCAACAAATAATAATATACCTTTTTTAACATATTGTTTAAGGATGTTCATAAGTCCAGGATTAAAAACAGTAATATTATGCCATTCAGTATTTTCTACTTTTTGACCTGTATTTTTATCTGTATATCCTTCGCTAGTTGCCAAAGTAAATGAAGCAAATTCTTTGCCATCTCTTGCTGGTTTGAATTCGGGATCTTTTCCTACTCTACCAATTAAGCTAACTCTATTTAAATGAGACATAAATTTAATAATTAATATTTAAGTTATATTAATACTAGCATATAATGTGATAGCAATCAATTATTAACAGCATTATTTATATAAAAATTAGACATTGCTAATTAGTTTTGCATCTATATCGTTTTTTTTATTACCACGAGGTAGCATATATTTATATAGAATTAATTGGTATTAAAAAAGATACTTTTGACTTAATTATTGATATTTTAAAAGAAGCAGAAAAGAAAAAGAAGAAGCTTGGTGAAAGGAAGAATAAGGTTTATATAGAAGATAGATTGCTCATGACGATATTCTATTTAATAGAATATTGCACTTATTTTTATATAGCTAAAAGTTATGGTATAGCCGAAAATATTTGTTATAGAAATATAACTTGGATAGAAGATATTTTAAGTAAACATGAAAAATTTTCTTTATCTAAGAAGAAAGATCTTTTAAAAGTGAAAATGAAATAGAAGTTAGCTTAATCGATTTTGCTGAAACTCCTATTCAACCTCGAAGAAAAGACAAAAAGAATATTATTCAGGAAAAAAGAAAAGACACATTAAAATGCAAATAGTATTTTGCATTTTAATTGTTTGGGTTTTAGTGAATAAAAAAGATCAGAAAATTATTTCTACTAATTTTGCCAATGAAAAACATCGCGACTTTAAGTTTTTTCAAAAATCTAAGTTAAAAATAAATAAAAATATTAAAATACTAGCAGATAGTTGTTATCAAGGAATAGAAAGATTTCATGAAAATACCTATTTATCTAGAAAAAAATAAAGAGCTTTAAAATAATTTCAGATACTTATCGTAATAGAAGAAAAAGATTTGATTTATTATTTAATTTAATAGCTGGAATCTATAATTATGAGCTATGAAGTTATGGAAGAGGTCTAATATATAAAAATTAATTATTTATTTAAGATGATTGTTAATATTCTTCTAATGAAATTTATTAAATAATGATAGTATTAATTATCATTATTGATGTTATTAAATATTATATAATTGCTTATTATTATCAATATTAATTCTAACGTTAATGATTGAGTATTATATATTTCATATATATAATTTTTATTGCTTTTATCTTAATTTCAAATTACAATGAAATTTATTGATCAAATTTATAGATCAATGTTGCATAGATTATTAATTAAAAATTAAAAATATAAGTTATGAATGAAGTGAATTATTTTTCTCTTAGCGGGAATGAGTTGCGTGAAGCTATTACTAAAAAAGTATTAGATATTCTTGATGAATATATTGAAAGCAGTGGTTTGAAAAAAGATAATTGTAGCGATGATAAAGATATAAATAGCGAAATATCTGAGCAAAAAGCAAATATTTTAATCAATGGTAAAAATATTTTAGATTTACATTTGGTGGATGAAGTAGGGCTAGATAGTTTATCATTAGTTGAGCTTTTGATGTCAGTTGATGAAGAGTTTGGAATTTCTATTGAAGAAGATGTTGCAGAACATTTGAACAATTCTAACGAGTTGATTGATAAAGTTGTAGAGCTGATTCAAGCTGATAAAAAGTATAATGCTAATTAAAAGTTAATATGATTCGAAGAGTTGTCGTTACAGGAATGGGCGCGTTATCCGCATTAGGTTGTGGAGCTAAACAAAATTATGATGCGCTTATTCAAGGAAAATCTGCTATATCATCTATTGGTCATATTGATCATTTATCTGGTTTTAATTCACAAGTTGCCTCTAAGATAATAACAAAAACAGAAGACCCTATTAATGGTTTTGATATTAGTCAGGCATATCAGAATACTCCATCTATCAAAAGCCTTAAAAAGGCTGATAATTTTATTTTATATGCAATGATTGCAACACAAGAAGCGATAGATGATTCTCAAATTATGGAATACAGATCGTTAAACAAGAATCGTGTTGGTGTTTCTATCGGATCTGGAGTTGCTGGTGTTTGTTTGTATGAAGATACAATTGAAAAAACTAGGGTAAAAGGTAAGCGCCTGGGTATTTCTCCATTCTTTTTACCATCGTTTTTATTGAATATGCCATCAGGATATATTTCTATAAAATATGGTTTTCGTGGTCCAAATGATTCTGTTGTTGCAGCGTGTGCGACGGGAAATTATTCAATAATTAATGCTATGAGATCAATTTTATTAAATGAGACTGATGTCATGATCGCCGGTAGCTGTGAAGCTCCTTTATCTACTATCGGTGTAGGTGGGTTTTGTGCTATGCGCGCTCTATCTACGGCATATAACGATAAACCAGAGTCTGCATCTCGCCCATGGGATCAAGGCAGGGATGGATTCGTAATTGGCGAAGGTGCTGGCACTTTAGTGCTTGAAGAATATGAGCATGCAAAAAAAAGGGGTGCACATATATATGCTGAAATTACTGGTTACGGTGCATCAGCAGATGCTAGTGATATTACATCTCCTGATCCATCTGGAGCGCAGATATCTATGAATAATGCTTTATCTATGCATGGAAAAGATAATATTTCATATATAAATGCACATGGTACTTCAACTTATGTAGGAGATATATCTGAGATTAAAGCTATGCACGGTGTTTTTGGTGATAATTTATCATCTATACCGATTTCCTCAACTAAATCTTCTACTGGTCATTTATTAGGTGCAGCTGGTAGCGTGGAGGCTATTTATTCAATTATTGCCCTTAATAATAGAGTTTTACCACCAACGTTAAATCTTCATAATCCTATTGATGAATGCGCAGGACTTAATATGATTCCATTAGCTGCTCAGAATATTGCAACAAAAAGTAATGATATTGCTGTTATGTCAAATTCTTTTGGCTTTGGCGGCACTAATACTAGTATTATTTTTAATAAAATTGATATTTAATATATAGTAAAAATGCTTCAAAAACTATCGCATTATTATGCATTTTTTTTTGTTGTTCAATTTTGATATTTTCAAAGCAAAATGTAGGCAATAGTAGTTTTGCATATTATAAAATAGAAAAGGGTGATAATATTCAAAATATTACAAATGATTTATGTATTAAAAATATCATTGATCATTGCGTTCTATTTTCATTATGGCTTGTAATATTTGATAAGATTTTTAATAAATTTATTCATTATGGTGTATATGATTTTTCTACCAATCAAAATCAATCTCAGGTTTTATTGAAATTATTAAATGGCGATGACATACATCATAGCGTTATTATTAAACCTGGGCTTGCAAATATTGAAATAAAAAATATATTAAATAATGATAAATTTTTATCTGGAAATATTGATTTATCTGAAATATCAGAGGGGGAATTATATCCTGATACTTATCATTTTAAATATTTAGAATCTCGTCAAAATATTATCAATATTATGCACAAAAAAAGTGTCGATGTATTAAATGAAATTTGGAATGAATATATAAAGGATGAAGATCGTATTTTAAAAAATAAAAAAGATCTCTTGATATTAGCTTCAATTGTTGAGAAAGAAGCCGGTAGTTTAGACGAGATGCCTATAATTGCTGCAGTTTTTTTAAATCGATTAAAAAAAAATATGAGATTGCAATCGGATCCAACGGTAATTTATGGGATGATCAATGAAATTGGAAAATATAATCCAGAATATATCTTGAAGGCAACAGATTTGAGGGTTTATCATGAGTTTAATACCTATTTGATTGATGGTTTGCCTATAAATGCAATATGCACGCCAAGTCAAGAAGCAATAAGATCTATTCTTAAATATAAAAAAAACTCTAAATATCTATATTTTGTTGCAACAAAATCAGGAAAGCATCTTTTTTCTTCTACATACAAACAACATAAAATTAATATAAAAAAAATTTATGGAAAATAATTTAATATTCATATTCATAATAGTTTGCTATTTATTTGCTTCTATTCCTTTTGGCCTTATATTAATGAAATTTTTATATAAAATAGATATTACAAAAGAAGGATCTGGTAACTATGGTGCTACTAATATATTTAGAGTATCCAATAATAAGAAAATTGGTTTAATAACTTTATTATTTGATGGATGTAAAGCTTTGCTGCCGTGTTGTTTTATAAAATTTTATTATCATGATCAGTTTTTATTGGCTATTACTGGGCTTTTTGCGATTATTGGACATATTTTTCCAATATATAATAAGTTTAAAGGGGGCAAGGGTGTTGCTACATTTTTAGGATTTTTATTAGTTTTTGATTTTTCAATTGCTATAAACACTATTATGACGTGGGTTTTGACATTTCAATATAAGAGAATGTCTTCACTGTCATCTATTGCCTCAATTACATTGAGCATTATTTCAGTATGTATATATTATAAATTAGATATAATAATAATATATTTGGCAATATATTCTGTTATAATGTATAAACATCGCGATAATATCATACGTTTATTTAAGGGTAGGGAAAATAAATTTTAATATTTATTCAATTAGTCAATAAAATCTTTCATGGCATTAGCTACTGTTTGCACTGATATTTTTTTATATGAAGATAAAATTGTTTTATCTATGTAGTCAATTAATTTTTTTAAATAATTAACATCCCTTTTGCTGTGAGTGAGGATATACTGTGTAATTTTTTGATCAAATTTTATATTACGTAAATAAAACTCTTTACTAATAATTATTTCCAATGTCGCATCATCTGGCATATCAAGTGATAAAATAGGTATTGCCTTTATTCTAGAATTTAAATCAGGTAATTTATAATTTAAATTATAAGGGTTGATGTTTGAAATTAATAATAATCTTTTTTTATATAATTTTGCATTATTAATTGATGCTAATAAATCTTTTTCTTCATAATTGAAGTTTTCTATATTATCTATAATGCATTCTTTATTGATTAATAAATTAAAATCTTTTGCTCTAATAAAGGAAAAATTATTTTTATATGTAAAAAAATTTGCTAAATGTGTTTTTCCGCTGCCAGATTCGCCATATAAAAACAAGCAATATTCATGACTCCATAGCTTGTTATCTATAAATAAATTAACTTTTTTGGCATTGTTGCCTGTTATAATGTAGTTGCCACAATCATCTTCTTTTTGATTATATTTTATAAATAGTTGTTTTTCTTCCATATGCTAATTTATATTTTTTTGTAAACATTATATCTAGTATATCAATTATAATAATAGTAAATGGAATAGCAAATATTATTCCTTGAAAACCAAATAATTGATTGCCACTTAATAATGAAAAAATAATTAATAATGGAGATAATTTATTATATTTGGCTATAAACTTGGGTGTTATAAATGATAAATCGATAATTTGAATTATTAATAGTATAACTAATAAATATGATAATTTTATTAAATCTGTGTTTTGCTGATATTCCAATATATAAGATATGGGTAAAAATGTAAATAAAAATAGTGGTGATATAAATGGTATTAATGATAAAAACCCTGCTACAATTCCAATAACAAGCCAATTTGTAATGCTAAAAATATATAAAGTTGCTATATAAATAATACCAAGAATCAATGCTATTAATGCTTGCCCCTTAATATATCCAGTTAAATTTAATTTAATAGATTTCGTGATTTTATCATAGAGAAAATGATATTTAGGAAATATACCTTTTTTAAATGATGATGTGATATTTGCCCAATCGTTTAAAAAATAAAATGTTAAAATGGGTATGAGTAATAATCGTCCAGCTATACTGCTGGATGCATTGAAGTATTTTAAAATAGTAGCTGATATATCTATCATATATGGATATATTTTTTCTATAATTTTGTTTATATCTTGATTGATATTTAATTTATTTAATATTTTTTTATATAACAATGTATCGTTATTTATACTATTAAATATATTATAAATTGTTGGTATCAATAGATACAGCATAGATATAATCGATGCAACAATAATAAAATTTACCAATAATATAATTAGAATTTTAATGAATTTATTTTTTCTATTTATAACTAGGGGGCTTAATATATAAGATAAACTGAATGATGTAAAAAATAACGATAGAATGTCAGAGTTATAATATATAAATAATATTGTTAATATTGCAATTAAAATATATTTGATAATATTATTGATACTATGCATCTGATGTGATGTTTTCTATAATATTTGGAATATTTAATCTTGATGCCTTATGTCTTTCAGCTTGAATAATTTTATACACTTTATTTACAGTGTGCTCCAGATCATCATTAATTACTAAATAATCATATTTATCACATTGATTCATTTCATTTACTGAATGAATTAGACGACTATTGATTTCTTTTGCACTATCAAGGTTGCGATCTTGCAATCTAGTTTGAAGTTCTTTTAATGAAGGTGGTAGTAAAAATATTTTTACTACATTGTTCATGTGTTTTGAAATTTCTACTCCACCCTGCCAATCAATATTACAAATAATATCTATATTATTTTTGAGGTTTTCGTCTATATAATTTCTAGGTGTGCCGTAATAATAATTACAAACTTTTGCATACTCTAGAATTTCATTGGTTTTGCAAAGTTCTAAAAATTCATTTTCTTTTTTAAAAAAGTAATCAACACTTTCAATTTCCTCGCTTCTCATTGGACGCGTTGTCATTGATATTGAACGCTTAATACTCTTATCTAATTTTAATATTCTATCTACTATAGTAGTCTTTCCTGTTCCAGATGGCGCTGAAATAATTATAAGCATTTATTTGTATTATTTTTTATTTATTATTTTATATATTAATACCATATGATTAATTTCATATCAATTGATTATTATTTTCCAGGTGTTATTGTGGGTCTGGCATTCTCAGGTGATGGGCTGATAGGCGTATTACTTGGAGTTCCAGCAGAGCTATTGCTATTATCTAAAGGTATATTAGGAAAAGTAGTATTTTGTGCATCAGGTCTTAATGGGATATCTTTATTGAGATCTATCTCATCAGCTTTTAGTATTCTCATAGCAAGTGCTGATGCTTGTTTAGGTGTACAATCGCTTCTCATAGTACGTTTAAGATTAAATATTCTTTCTGCGATATCTTGAAAATCATCATCTCTATAAATTGGTATATATATTACCATTTTTCCTTGCCCCCCTGCCGTAGGAATATTTTTAAAATCAATTCCTAGCGACCCATGCATTTTAAATAAAGTATCAAGAGCCATTAAATCGCTCGTTAAATATAAATTATTTTTTTGCATATCATTCAAGTCATTATTTTCCAAAACCACTTTATTGATTGTAGACCTTAATAATTCTGGATTAGCCATCATTGCATTTAGAGAGCTTGATGGATTGTTTTCATCTGTTCCTAATGCTTTCTTTAAATCTGTTTCGAGGCTTTTTCTTGTTTCTTCTGATAAGGAATCCCATTGAGTTTGATATTGAAATAATTCCTCTCTTTTTTCTTTTTTTTGAAATTCTGATGATTTGAGGTCAAATTCTGTAAGGTATTTATCTCTTTTTGATGATGAACTGAAGGCAAGTATATCATTCTTGCTTCTGGTAATTTTGGCATTATCGGGTAAGTCATAAGCCTCTAATTTCATGCCTAGCTTTCCCACTAAAAGTTTTCTCTTGACTGCTTGCCACAATCCAAGACTTTCTTCTTCAATTTTGAATTCTGATAAAAATTCTGCTCGACTTCTTGTTAGTGGTTTTTTATAATTTTGATCTTTAAATTTTGTTTTTTTTAGCACATAATGCAATCTTTTTTTGTTTAATTGTTCTAATTTATGATCTTGTCTTGTTGTTACCTTTGGCATATTTATTTAGCTATGTAATTGCATTAATATAGTTATTATTATACTTAAAATATATTAAAATAATACTATTTAGTTACGGTTTATTATAAAGCATGATATTATAAAAATATGAAATTATTATTTAATTAAAAGCTATATCAAGTATATGTCGTTACCATTTCCTAATATTGACCCAGTGATTATAAAGATTTCAGTATTTGAAATTAGATGGTATTCATTGGCATATATCGCTGGTTTAATTTATTCATTTTTTTTTATAAAGCATAACGGTATAAAATTTATTTCATCGGAAAAAAACCATGATTTACATTTTTTTTGGGGACCTCTTTCTATTCTTTTAGGAGGAAGATTGTTTTATGTATTGGTATATAATTTCAATTATTATATTGCAAATCCATTTGAAATAGTTGCTATATGGCAGGGTGGCATGTCATTTCACGGTGCTTTATTGGGTGTGCTAATTATGAGTTATTTGTTTTGTAAAAGCAAAGGTATAAAATGGCTGCAATTATTAGATATATTAGCAACTACTGCACCATTAGGCTTAATGTTGGGTAGGTTAGCAAATTTTATTAACGGAGAGCTTTATGGGCGAGTTACTAATATGCCTTGGGCGATTAGATTTCCTAATGGTGGCTATTTACCTAGGCATCCTAGTCAATTGTACGAATCATTTTTCGAAGGATTATTGCTTTTTATTATTGTGAATATTTGTTATAAAAAATTTAAAAATAAAATTGGATTTACATCTATTATGTTTTGTTATTGCTATGGAATTTTCCGTTTTTTTATTGAGTTTACAAGGCAACCAGATATTAATATAGGTTATATATTTACATATTTTACTTTAGGTCAAATTCTTTGTGGTGCAATGATTTTAGGAATGAGTATTGTTTTAATAAAAAAGAAAGATAAAAGAATATAGTTATAATATTTAAATTATAACTATATTGTAAAATTAACTATTGTAATTTAATATCTTTTTTTTCTGATGGATTGCCTACTTGTGCAGCAACTTGTGCAGCACCATCTGTAGCTTCAGTATATGAAGGAGGAGGTGATTTTTCTTCAGATATAAATGGAGGATTATTTGTATTTTGAGTTTCTTTATGCTCTATTATATAACTTGATATGAATGTAATTATTATAGGCAAAGATATTATTAGAGACAAAAATATAAGTGCAAATAACAATCTAAATAACCTATGCTCATTTTCTAGGCGATGTGTGTTCTTATATATACATAGCAGTGCTAATGTAGCAGAGAAAGATGATATAAAAAATATAATATTTACAATCATAGCCAATTTTAATTTGTCAGCTGTTGTTGGGGCTTTTTTAGCACCAGATGTTTTAGAAACTGCACTTTGAGCTTGTTTTTCATATTTTTCAACATTAGGTGTTTTTGATTTTTGCACTTCAAGTCTTTCTATCTTTTTTTCAAAACATTTATTACATACTTGAGGTTGAGCTTTAGAGCGACCATTATATGCTTGCAGTTGCTCCTGATAGCTTTTTAATATACCGATATTATCGGTTATTTCAGCCAAATGATTTATAATTTCTTCAAAATATTCATTCGCTCTACATTGTCTAATGAATAAACAAAATGTATTAAGATATGATATCTCAGCAACGGGATGATGTATAGGGACAAGCAAATTAAATCCTTGCTTTTTACTGAAATGTTTGATTAATTTAAGAAGCGATGGATTATCTGGATAATATATAATTAATAATTCTAGAATACTATCTTCAGGTGATATTCCTTTTTTTCTGTGCCATTCTGCACTTGTTGTCCCTGCTCTTACATCGCAAGTTCTATGTGTACTTTTTTTATTTTCGATATCCTTTTCGAGAATTAATCGCATTAATTCTGCAGAATTTTCATGAGCAGTGCACGTTAATAGTAATGAAAAAATTGATTTTCTACCTTGTTGATCTACTGAATACAAGTCATCGCTATTAGCTATCTTTATAGCTTCTTTTAATAATTGTGCATTTCCACTCTCTATTGCATCTTGTAAATGCTGATTTGGATTTTCTGTTGTTAAATCCGTAACTCCCGTTGAACTAGGCATTATATGTGTAATAAAATGTAAAAATAATCAATATATTGTATAATTTAATATATTATAATATATTATAATATATTTATCAATGAGTTTTAATAAAATATTTACTATATTAATAATTATATATTAATATTGCGCCTATTATAACTTCATAATATCCAAATGATGTCAAGTTGTATTTTATAATAAATAAAATTATAAATAATACTATACATTGATTATTAATTATAAATATATTATTTATATAGTTTATAAAATAATTATAGATATTAAATTAATTTAATACATGATAAAATTTTAGCAA
>Ga0224501_10003143_pt1 | contig 12984 bp, 10 predicted proteins | sample SF_Oct11_sed_USG_4_FD_169105 | JGI IMG/M metagenome (GOLD analysis project Ga0224501, IMG submission 169105) | Sediment microbial communities from San Francisco Bay, California, United States - SF_Oct11_sed_USGS_8_1 | ecosystem: Environmental > Aquatic > Marine > Sediment | place: USA... | reverse complement strand
GAATTATAAAGCAGAAGAATCAAGATTCCGCCGACATAGATTCCAAGAAAAAGATCTTCCTTTCGCATTGATTCCTGAAGATCTTTCTCGCTGTGAAGGACCAGAGGCAGGTGTATGGAGCTGATTGTATCAATCTTGAAATAAAAAACAGACTCGCTTCCTGGTGTCAATTTTCCCCTGAAGCTAAACTTTCTGTGTTTAAACTCCCTTTCCTCAAATGGTAGCTGATCTCCCATGTGCTGAACACTCCAGGTCCCATTCGTCTCTTTCTGGTACAGAGATATATGATCCAGGGTAGGCTGTCCTACAGTCAAAAGCAGCTGCCGTTCTGTATCGGTGTGAATTTTAAGGCGGATCCAGTGGGTTGATTGAGAAAATCCTTTGCTCCAGATTTCTTGATGGGATGGAAGAAATTGTGCGTCATATTTCTTTGTTGCAACATCATGAATTGTAAGGCTGTGATCGGGATCCTCAAGCGATTCTAAATAAAGTCCTGGATTGGAGATCTTATCGCCTTTATAAAAAATAGTTTTTTTTTCCCCGAAAAGAGGCACGGTTAAAAAGAGGGATAAATAAAAAAAAACAGAGAAAAATTTCACTGACAATAAAGGATTGCAAAAAATAAATTTTGAATGTTGTATTGATTTCATTGCCATACACAAACTCTCCAGATTAAAATTCATAAAAATATTGCAGTCAAGCCAAAATAGGAAATATTAAGATGTAAAATGACTTTAGTGCTGAATGGAAAACTGCTCAACCCAAATAACGGTCGGAAATAGTATAGAGCAAAAATTGTAATTTTTCATGTCTTCCAGTTTGTTTTAATGGAATAACAGTAACATAGAAATTGAAACATGTATATACCCAACATAAGGTATTTTTTACTGGACACATAAAGAGAGATCCTTTACCTATTTTTTGTGGATCAAAAAAAGGTAAAAATTGGAATCGTTGAAGATCAGGCTGAATTCCGCTCTCATGTTGAAGAAAGCCTGAAAGAAGTGCTCCCTGCAGAAAATGTTTTTTCATGGAATTCCGCTGAAGAGTTTCTGAGGGACCCTGAAGGGGATGGGCTGAACCTGATGTTTGTCGATATAATGCTTCCGCATATGGATGGAGTTCATCTCACACCAAAAATTCTTGAACGCAATCCGGAAACAAAAATTGTAATGCTTACAGCCGTTTTTTCAGAAGAGACAATTGTCAGAGCCCTTAAGGGAGGGGCTGTGGGTTATATTTTAAAATCCGAGCTTGAAGACATTATGGATGTTGTCGGACTCATTATGGCCGGGGGGGCAATTATCACACCCACCATTGCTTTTCGTGTCCTGAAAACATTTCAGGGTACGAAAAATGAAGATGATTCGACAAAGCTCACCAACCGCGAAACTCAGATACTGGAAGAGCTGATGGGGGGCTCCAGTACAGAGGAGGTGGCGTCTCTTCTTGATATCACAGTTGCAACTATGCGTACACACGTTCGCAATATTTATAAAAAACTCCAGGTAACCAATAAAATCCAACTAATGAAAAAAGCATCTGAGATGGGATTGATTTAATTAGAGAATCAATCCATTTACTTCACAATCTCCAGCTCGGCCCCAAACACTGGATGATTTTACAAAAGATCGATCTCAAGTATGTTGCCGAATGTAAATGCTTAATTCTTAAATTACAATCATTAAGGATCCCATATCGTATTATCAGGCTGAAGATTGCAGGTAAACGTAGCCATCAGCCATGGAGCAACTATAAAAAAACCGCCAACTACAATATCATCTGCGCACTGTTCAACTTCAGATTTCTTATAATAAGCTCCGTCATCTATATTGTAAATTCTGCTGTCATCGAATCAAGCGCTATTCTTAATCCAAAGCCTGGTATAATTGATGCATAGAATAAATCAAGCAACACATGGACCATAACTCTGTCCTGAATAATATTTTTTGCTTCAGAACCTTTCACATGTCCAGGATTCAATCCAAGTGTATTGAACAAAATACAGTTTCCTGAAAAAAATAATACAATTAATAAAGTAAAGATTTTTTTCATCATAATTCGCCTCTTTATTATTTAAGATTAACCAATCAAAATGAACTTCAGTCAATTATTTATTGATTGTAATTTTTTTTAACTGATGGTGATAATAGTCATATATTAAATTTAGCAACTTGTTGCGGATACAATATTCTCAAAACATTTGCAAATCTGGAAATTCTACAGGCCATTAGAGGAGGAAATATGGCCTTACTCTTGTTAAAATTTCTTACATCGTGATTGAATGGATTTTATATCTGGTCATTGAGAACTGCTGTAAAAGACAGATCTTACTGGATAGATATGCGGAACATGTCCTGTAACAAATGAATATTTAATTAGTCCTATCTCTGCCGGTTGGAAGAAGCATTAAACCTTTTCATTGTATCAACTGTTATATTGTGATCGTTTGGAAAAATCAAATTGCGTACCCATAACGGACAAGCCTTGGTACTTTCCTCCCCGGCCAGTCATTGCTTTTCCTTGACACTGATTTTGCATATTTAGAAAATTAATTTAGCAGCGGTTTTAAGCTGTCCAGGGGAATGATTTTTTACATAAAAACAGTGAAAATTTGCGTTGATTTTATCGTCCCATATTTAAATGAAATATAAAGTTGACCTGTCATTTATAGATAATGAGAAATTCCGATGAAATTGATCCCATAAAGCTGGATATAACAATTTCCAGCACTCCGGCCAATGTTTACAGGGCTGTAACTTCCCAAACCGATCTTCGGAAATGGTGGGCCTCACGGGTCATCCTTGCCCGAAATATTGTGGCTCAGTTCGAAGGTCAGGAAATGGAAATGCGTCTTCTCCAGGCCGAAAAATACCATCTTGTCCGTTACAGCTGGAAAGCTTTTGAAAATCCTTCTGAAAATACTGTCATTACTTTTGAAATTGAGGATATGGGCGCCGGCCGGGGAGGCAAAGCAGGAGAGGGCATCCATCTTACAGTCATCCATGACGGCTGGGAAAAAGAGTCCTTCAGAGAAAAGCAGGAAAAGATCTGGAAACTGGCCCTGCCGGGACTAAAAAACCTTCTGGAAAATAAAAAAGTGAATGCATGGTGGGAACAGGAAAAATCAGTGAGTTCGTTTCGTCCTGTTAAACTGCAGGGGATTAAACAGTTTGTTGATAGAATTGATAAAGATCCCAAAGGGAACGGTGAAAAAAAACAGGCGGCAAAGATTCTCGGGAAGTTATGCCAGACGCTGGATGGTCAGGGGAACTGGTTTATAAAAGAAAATAACAATGAAATTGAGCTTCGCTATAATGGAAATAAGGTTTTCGGAGCCATGAAAAACGGAAATTTAATCTTCAACTGGCGCGAAATTGAAAAAATGGTCGGTTCCATGTTCAAAGATTTTGCCCAGAGGCTCGGGCTTGAACAGGAAATTGATCTTCATATCGGCAAGGTTCAGGAAAAAATTCCTGCGCTTTCCTTTCATCCAGATCTCTTAAGCCAGTGGTTTATTGACGTAGTCCAGTACTGCAGGGAAAATTCAGGATGAATTTTGTCTGGTCCCGTTTACCGGATGGAACTATTGAAATTCAAATAAAAACTCCTGTTGTTGAAGTGGGTACGCTTTACAGACTGACTGCAGCCATTTATGCAATGGGTCTGGATATTCTTTCTGGAGATATCTCCTCGGATACAGGAGAAGACGGAATCCCTTATTCAAACGACAGGTTTATTCTGCAGCATACAAATTCAGAAGAAAGCGAAGGAGCTATTTCTGCTAAACTGGGGATTTTAATGGAGACCCTCCTCAGAGAGAATATGGATCCCGATGAATTTCTCAGGAAGGAAAAAATTCAGCCGCCCGTAAAACTGGAATTTTTTGAAACCGAACCTGTAATTCTTTTTCAAAATTCGAAAGAATGGAATGCCACTCAGTTTTATATAGAATCGCAGAATCGCACCGGCCTTCTTTTCCATCTTACAAGAATTCTTGCCAGAAAGAATGTTGATATTATTCGGGCAAAGATTCGAACTGAAAACTATCTCGTTAAGGATACATTTTATCTACAGTACAACGGCAGTTTTCTGGAACCTGATACTTCAAAAAAAATTGAATCTGAAATTCTTTCCAGAAGCGCTGTATGAATCAGGGGAATTTATTCCGCCAGATTTTAATTTCCTGAAGGATTTCTTTTGACGCCTGCATCACAATTTCGCAGCTGGTTCTGGAATCTTTTAAAAGCTGCTGGGTCTGTGCGGGAAGATTGGAAAATGCATCATGGCTGATTTTTTCCTGCAGAAGAAAATATGCCTTTTCAGTAGTTCTAAAAAAAAGACTGAATGTTTTTTCAAATACTTCCTGAAGTTCCCATCTTCGCACCAGATCGAGCTTTTCTTCTTCTTTTTTAGATTCAAGAACTTTTTTTTTGTCCGAAGGAACCCGCGCAAGATAGTAGTTGATAGGTCGCGGATACGAATACAGTTCTCTGTGGTAATTTACTGCCTTTTCGCCTCTCTGCCAGCATTCAATATCAATTTCTCTCTCGAGTTCATCAAACCGCTCTTTTTCTTCTCTGTCGAATAACTTTGTTTTTTTTATATAATTAATAAATGCATTCTGACGCTCTTTTGTTTTCTGGATTTCAGAAATGCATTTGTCAATAAAAGGCTTTTCGTAAAATACCACTCCTGTGAGATTTCTCTTTTCGAACGAGCCCAGCCCCCCCCTGTCGACATCCATAAGATAAGGGTCAAAATCTTCAGAAGATATGCCGGAATCCTGAGGAGATTGAAGTTCCCGGGAAGATGCGTTGGTTTCAAAAAATGAAGAAGGAGTTTCAAAGGAGTCATCAGATTTAAAATAATCCGGCATGTTTTGATCCAATTTGCTGCCGGAAAGGATTCCGCCTCTACCCGGTTTCTCAATAAGTTTTTCTCTTCTGATTTCTTCGCGAAGACGCAAAGCTTCCTCTTTAGATGTAGCCAGCCTGACTATTTCGACCTTTTTTGTCTTTAAATTAAATTTGGTCGCGTAGCGGTTGCCCATTTTGTCGATGTATTTTTTATTCAGCTGTCGAATCGAAATCTTTTCCGGCTGGATGTCGTTAATGCTGTTGATGTAAATATAATCCACGCTACTCTCCTTCAAAGATCGAGGCCATGTCTTTTTCAGTAAAGTAATAAAACTTTTTGCAGAATTCACACTGAATTTCAATCTGTCCATAATTCAACAAGGACTCTTCTGCCGCTTCTCTTCCAAGAGCATGGAGCATGGATTCAATTTTTTTTCTGCTGCAGCCGCAGTGATGAAAAAATTTGCCGCTGCCCAGAATCTTGATATTATGAAAGATTGGATTTGACTTGAAATTTGTCCTTACATTCTGGTCTATTTGAAGGAATTGATCCAGCATTCTATCGGGAGATTGTTCTGCCAGAAGGTTCACCACAGTTTCAGTGTCTTCAAAAGACGCGTCAGGCATCGCCTGAAAAAAATATCCTGAAACTTTTAGCGAATCAAGATCATTATAAATAGATTCCATTTTAATGAAGCTCTGGATCTGTTCCGATTTTCCGATATATTCTTCAAGATTTTTATATAAGGGAGCTTCCCGCATTTCAACTGTTGAAGAATATACCTTCGTAACGTCATCCCTCCATCTGTTTACAGTAAGAAGGCCTTTGCCTTTCCCGCTGTAAAGATCTCCATCCCAGTCTGCCTCCGGCCTTGATGCCATACAGCGGATTCCACCTTCATTGTTGGCGGTTCCAATCAGTCGGTGAAGAGGTCCTTTGCATTCAAGGTGCAGACTGACTGTAATTTTCTGCTGTTTGGATGCATGTGATGACAGGAAGTAGCTTCCCATCATCGTCTCGCCCATCAATGCTGCAACTTTCGCTGAAGCGTTATGGAGTCTGCCGATTTCCGCCGCTGCAGCGCTGTTTCGCGCAAGAAGAAAACGGTAGCGTAGATCGGGAAGGATCCCCCTGCAGGAAAAGTTATGCTTCTCGTTCAGTAAGTCCGTAACAAAAGCCATTTTAACTGTCCGGCTGACTCCTTTTCATGCCGGCAATTGCTGTAAAAAGAGTGCTGTAGTCATTGCCTGCATTCCATGCGATATAGCCGCCTCCTCCTGAGTCAGCTGCTCCTTTAATCTGAGCTGAAATATAATCTCTGTAGCTCAAACCGCTTGCTGAAACGCTCATCTTAAATACCTGGATATATGCAATAATTTTCGTTGATTCGCCGATGCGGTCCATACAGCTTTTGGTTCCGTCAAGAATTGTTTTGTAAGGATTCCGGATGCGGTTTGGATCTCCGTAAAAATGAGAAGGGTAAAGCATGGGATAGATGGTGTCCAGATGAGGCGAAAATACTTCAAGTTTTTGTCCAATAACATCATCTTGATTAAACGCAATTCTTCCGAAAACATCCGCTCCAACTCTGACATTGTAAGGCCGCAGTCTGTCCGTAATCATTTTGATAATTCCTGAAATCAGCATGTATCTCTTATCAAGCGGCAGGTTAAATCCTTTCATTTTGTCTGCAAAGCGAATATAGTCCAGCTGAACTTCCATGAATCCTATTTTTGCTGAATTTTCCGCTGAATCCGCAACATTTTTTAAATGCTTCATGGAAGGAGGATAATCTTTCAAACCGCCTTCAAATACAACAACTCTTGAAACAAGATAAAAATTATGTCTTAATGCATGGTTCAGGAATTCTTTCGAGGGCATTCGAGGCTGCACATCAATGACAAGGGTATTGATTCCGTAATTTTTTGCTTTCTGTAATAGAGGTAAGTAAATGTTTTTTTTGCGAATGGTCCTGTTGTTCAGGTAAATTCCTCTGTAGAAATCCGGCGCTCTGTGATTAAATCCGCTGCGGGGGGTGGGCGTCAGATTTGAAGGAAGAAGAATCGGAGGCCGTTTTGTTGGTTTTTCCAGAGCATCATGAGCCGTTTGATTTTTAAGCGGCTGTTCTTCAGGAATGATTTTAAGACTGTGTGTAATGATTCTTGATTTATTTTCATCTGATAAACCGCTATTTTTCAAAGAAGATGGATCAGGAATATGAATCCCCGGTTCATCCAGTTCTCTTTGTTTCAAGGAAACAAAAGTTTCTTTTGTTTTTTCAGAATTCTTATTTATTTCAATGATTTCATTTCTGTCCTGAAAACTTTTTATACTGGAACCGAGAGACCTGTAAAGCCCCTTGAGACCTGTTCCGGAAGGTCCGGGGATCAAAGGTACATCTGCTCCCGGTTCAAGAGCAAGATAGTTTAAAAATGATGTGCTTTTTTCAGAAGTTCGGATTGCAGATGCTTCCTGAATTAAAATAAACGTTAATATAAAAGTAATAAATACAAAAGTTTTTGTTTTCATAAATGTTTCCGTTTTTCACAGTATCGTGGATTTCAGGAAGATTTTCCAGGTATCAGTACATCATTCAGCAGCTTTAATGTAATAGATGAAAAGAATTTTGATTTTTCCAGTATGTGTTAATATAAACTCTAATATACACACTATATTATCGGATTAATTTAAAATACAGTATACAAAACTATCTGCTGATAATTCCGCCGGCCAGAACCGCTCCGGGGTGTTCTGAATTTTCATCTGAATAGATTACGGCGCTCTGGCCTGGGGTTACTGAGGAAACCGGCTCATTCATAGTTACAAGAATGGAGTCTCCTTCTTCAAAACCGTTCCAGGCAATTTTCGAAGAATGACCTGCATACCGAATTCCTGCATTCACTGGCTTGGAGCGATAACGGATTTGAATTTTACAGGGATATAATATTTGCCTGTGATCTTTTTTGAAGAATTCCGGATCCAGGCCCTGAAAGTTTACCTGTTCGATTTTAAATCCATTTTTGTATGTTTCTTTTTCTGTTCCAAGAATGACGTCGCCGTTTTCTTCTATTGCAAGAACATAAAGAGGTTCGCTGAATGCAATTCCCATGCCCCGTCTCTGACCGATGGTAAACTGCTCTTTTCCGCTATGTTCACCGAGAATTTTTCCATCGGATGTTTTAAAGACTCCTGGTGTGAAAAGAACACCTTCTTTTTTAAGGAAATTTCTGTAATCATTATCCGGTATAAAGCAGATTTCCTGAGATTCTTTTTTTTCAGCAACAGGCAGTCCGTTTAATTTTGCAATTTTTCTGACTTCTGATTTCTGCATATTTCCAAGCGGAAATACCGTTGATTGAATGGCTTCCTGACTGAGACCGTACAGATAATAAGACTGATTTTTAATTTGATCGGCTCCGTCCGCCACGCTCCATCTACCGTTTTCGAGCTGAATGGTTTTTGCATAATGCCCTGTTGCAATTCTGTCAATTCCAAGAGCGCTGGCTTTTTCAAGTAAAGCGCCGAATTTTATAAACGTATTGCAGTCAACACAGGGATTGGGGGTTCTTGCCTTTGAATAATCGTCTTTAAAACGGTCGATCACCCGTTTTTTGAATTCTTCTTCCATTTTAAGAACGTAAAATGGGATATCCATTGCTGACGCAGAAATTCGTGCATCTTGAATATCCTCCGGACTGCAGCAGGATCGATCGCTTTTACAGCCTGTATCATATTCAAATACGCGAAGGTTCACACCCGTTACGCTGTAGTTTTCATTTTTCAGGATCAGAGCGCTTACAGCGCTGTCCACTCCTCCCGACATGGCTACCAGTATTTTTTGCTTTTCTATAATCATTCAGTTTCTGATCTTTTTACTTTCTGGCGGATCAAGCCGGAAAATCGATTCATTTTTTAGTTCTGACGGATCGGTCATTTCTGTTAAAATAACAAATTTTCTAAAGAGAGGTGAGGGAAAAAGATTAATTTACAATCGGAAATACATAAAAATCTTTTGATTGCACGGCAATCTGCCGTTTCATGGTTATCATTAAATTAAAACGAGTTCATGAAAAGATCAGATAAAATTTTTTGGATGTTAAAGGCTGCAGGAATCGGTACAGTGCTTCTTTCAGCAGGAATTTCCGCAGATCCTCTTTCCAAAATCCAGGCTTCCCATGCCGCTTTTTCTCCGAATTCAGACGGATATCGAGATTCTGTATTCTTTTCAATTCAAAATCCATCCTCTGAAGTTCTCCATCCCTCTGACTGGAAAGTGATCATTGAGGATGCTTCAGGGAATATAGTAAAAACATTTTCTGCAGACCGCCGCTGGATCCGTCCTCATCCTTCAATTTCGAATTTTTTTATTCCAGACCAATATTCCAGAAGACAGCTCAGAATTTTTCAGGATCTGGAATGGAACGGTAAAAATGAAGAAAACAGAGTCGTTCCGGACGGGATATATTTTATTTCATCTGAAGTTACTGATCAAAAAGGCAAGGTGCGTTTGTTTCAGAAAACATCTGTATCAGTAGATACTGTTCCTCCCAAAATTTTTATCACTCCTGAAAATTCGATTCTGATTGTTCCGTCAGATTCTGAAGGAAAGCCTTTGAGAAATACCAATGAAGTTTCCATATTGCAGAACTCCGATTCGGAAGGTATTTTTTCGGGAAGAATTGTTGATTTAAAAGGGAAAACAGTTGAAAAACGGTTATGGAGCAGTGTTCTCCCTGAAAGAGCCCTGTGGAACGGCAGAACTGTAAATGGAAAACCTGCAGATTACGGTATGTACAGATATTTTCTGACTGCTGAGGATGATGCAGGAAACCGCTCTTTCGCAGAATACGGAAATTTTATCATTACAGAAAAAAAGCCGGAAATTTATTTGGACTGCGAAGATTGTCTGTTCAATCCTCAACATGAGAAAGCAGATTTTAAAATTGTTTTTTTTAACAAAATAGATAGGTATAAAATTCTTAGTAAACTTCAAAAAGCGGATTGGCATTTTGAGATTTTTTATGAGAACGAGCCGATTCCCCTTTTTTCGAAGAAAGGCAGAGGATTTCCTGATCGTCTCAAAGCTGATTTAAATCGTTCCGGCCAGAAACTCAAGGATGGTAAATACAGAGCAAAACTGACATTTCGTCTGAATAACGAACAAATTGAAAGTCCGATTTCATCTTTTATTTTAGATTCAACTCCTCCGCAAGTCAGCTGGAAAACTTCCTCGGATATGTTTACTCCTGACGGAGATTTTCATGATGATACGATTCTTTTTTCAGGAGATTATCATGACTTTTCAAGAATTGACAGCTGGCTTCTGCAGGTTTACATCTGTCCTGATCTGGAAAAATCCCCTGTTACTCTTTACCGTTCTTTCAGAGGAAGAAACTTTTTTCCTGAAACAATCCGATGGTCCGGCGTCGGAGATATGGATCAGGATCTTAAATCCAATGAATTTCTGGAGTTTAGATTTTTTGTAAAAGATAAGGCCGGAAATGTTTCCGGCATTATTAACGGAAAATTCAAAACAGGCATACTTGTTAAAAATTTTGATGCAGAAGGGAAAATTTTAAAGATTCAAATTCCCGAACAGAGATTTTTTCGTAATCAGACGGAATTGACATCCATCGGGAAATCTGTCCTGAGAGATTTCCTGGGTTCGCTGGACCGCTATGCATGGTACCACATTCATCTTGAATCGCATGTTTCATTTCCCGGCGTGGAAGAGGAAAATCTGGATCTAACAGAAAAGCGGTCAAAAAACATATTTCAGTATCTTTCCGGAAAGGTAAAAAAAGACAGGCGCATGGATTACCGGGGATTCGGAGAAAGTGAAATGATTGAAATCAAAGATGATCCCTTTGTTCATTACAGAAACAGCAGAATTGAAATTACGCTGGAAAGGAAGGATGTAAAAAAACGAGATTGAAGTCAAACAGTACAGAGATTTCTCTTCTGTACTGTTTGATTCTGAATCAGCCTTTGAGCTGAGAGGACTTTCCCGTATTTTCCCAGGAGAAAGTTTTTCCTTCGCGTCCAAAGTGTCCGTATGCGGCAGTGTCTCTGTATTTCCTATCTTTGCCCAGAAGATCCAGTTCTTTGACAATGTTGCCCGGAGAAAATTTAAAAGCATTGAGAACACGTTTTACAATTTCTTCTTCGCTGACTGTCCCTGTTCCGAATGTATCAACGAGAACTGAAACCGGCTCGGGGTACCCGATGGCATACGAAAGCTGAACTTCAGCTTTTTTGGCAAGACCGGCCGCCACAATATTTTTGGCTGTATACCGTCCCATATAGGCGGCGCTTCTGTCTACTTTGGAAGGATCTTTGCCGGAAAATGCACCGCCGCCGTGTCTTCCATAACCGCCGTAAGTATCTACAATTATTTTTCTTCCTGTCAGTCCTGCATCGCCATGGGGTCCTCCCACTACAAATCGTCCTGTAGGATTGATTAAATATTTAGTGTCTTTCAGAAGAGATGCGTCAATGGTTTTTTTAATTACCTGCTCGATGACCATTTCTTCAAGAGCTTTATGCTCCACGTGCTCTTTATGCTGTGTAGAGACGACAATGGTATCAATTCTGGTGGGTTTACCATCTATATACTGAATCGTGACCTGGCTTTTTGAATCAGGTAGAAGATCAGACAGGGTTCCGTTGTGTCTGAGTTCAGACATTTTTTTCATGATATTCTGCGAAATCTGAATGGGCATGGGCATCAGTTCAGGAGTTTCATCAATTGCAAAACCGAACATCAGGCCCTGGTCGCCTGCCCCCTGCTCTTTAAAGAGACCTTCACCTTCAGATACCCCCTGGGAAATATCAGGCGACTGCTCATGGAGACGGACCTGAACTTCTGCTGTTGCAGCATTAAAACCAATATCCTCGCTTGTGTAGCCGATATCTTTTACAACTTCTCGGGCTATTTTTTCAACATCAACTGAAGTTTTGGATGTTACCTCGCCTGCTACCATGATAAAGTCTGTTGTAACCAGCGTTTCACAGGCGACTCTGCTTGATGGATCTCCTGAAAGGTATGCATCAAGCACTGCATCGGAAATTTGATCGCAAATTTTATCGGGATGTCCTTCTGATACGGATTCTGAGGTAAAAAGAAAATCTTTCAATGTATTATCTCCATTTTATTTGGTTTTTCAGTAGTTAAAAAAGCATACACAGGTACTGACTGGATTTTGATATTAAGCAAATAAATCGATTTGGCCTGAATTCTGAGCTTTCTGACTGATGAAAAATTCAATGCAGTCCTGAAACGTCAGTACATTATGAAGCCTCTTGACATTTTTTTCTGGAGGCTCAGGCAGTCAATGAAAAGTAATTGATCTAGATGATGAAAAAGATGCCTCTGGATCAGATCATTCTTATGAAATTGCTCTTAAAATATGTTTTTCGGATTTTTTTGCTTTTTGCAGGTGTTATGATGATCCTTCTTCCTCTGAATGGATGCGTTCGGTATCTTATTAAAGCAGGTTATGGACAGATGAAGATTCTGAGCGCCAGACAACCCATTTCTGAGGTAATCCAGTCTCCCGATACGGATGAAGCTACACGCAAAAAACTCAGGCATGTCCTGAAGATTCAGAAATATGCTGAAGATTCCATGGGACTGGATATTTCAAATTCCTATAAAAAATATGCCAGAATTGACAGAGATGCCGCTGCATATAATGTCACGGCCTCTGAAGAACTTGCATTTATACCGAAAACTTGGTACTTTCCAATAGTCGGCAGAGTACCCTATCTAGGCTTTTTTTCCCGTGAAGAAGCGGAAAATTTTAAAAAGGAATTGGAGAAGGAAGGATGGGATGCCAATGTTTCAGAAGTTTCTGCATATTCAACTCTTGGCTGGTTTGAAGATCCTTTGCTTTCATCACAGCTGAGTTATCCTGATTGGTATTTAACCCGCCTGATTCTCCATGAAGCTACTCATTCTACTGTCTGGTTCCAGGATGATGTCAATTTTAATGAATCTCTTGCTACCTTTGTGGAAATTGAAGGAGCGCTTCAGTATTATTCAGCCACAGAGGGCAGACAGTCCATGCTCAGGAAAAAAAAATTTATAGAAGAAAATCAAGCTCTTGTCGCAATTATTAACAA